>RCMY010000169.1_pt1 | contig 59136 bp, 44 predicted proteins | sample 2041341 | NCBI WGS metagenome assembly RCMY01 (sample SAMN09708234, study PRJNA481090) | Marine sediment metagenome, whole genome shotgun sequencing project.
GGAACGTCAGACCTTATTCTGGATGAAATCGCGTTCGAGTCCCAGAAAATTTTCCTTAAAAGCTATATAACAACTTAAGGAAAAAACGGAATCTTTCCTTACTCCTTCTTTTCTCATTGGCTCTTTTACCTATGGGGAAGATTTCAGCAGATGAAATCGTGGAGCAGATTCCAGAAACTAACATAGAATCGGTGATTAATGAAGAATCATCTGATCCTGTACTAGAAGTGCAGACAGAAGAAGAACCAGTTCTTGAAGAGAAGGGTGATTTAGCCGAAGAATCTCCAGTAGAAGGGGAAGCTGAAGAACCTCTGATGGCACCACTGGCGGCAGCTTCAAGCGTAACGCTGGACTATTATGCTATCAATGATTTTCATGGAACTGTGGATGATTCTGCAAGCAGCAGCAACCCTGGTATTGCAAGAGTTCAGACCTACCTACTTAGGGAGAAAGCAAAGAATCCAAACACATTCTTTGTGTCAGCAGGAGACCAGTACCAAGGATCTCCAATCTCTAATCTGACTTACGGAGAAGTTGTGAATGATATCCTGGCACACATGGATATGCTGACTTCAGCCGTAGGAAACCATGAGTTTGACTGGGGTGCAGATCTGATTCCACTGTGGGCAAAAAGTGGTGGTTTTCCATTCGTTGCTTCTAACATTGAAGTGCAAGCTGACAAGAAGCCAGCTGAATGGGATGATTATGTAAAACCATATTATGTCCACAACGTCATTGTTGGTGGTAAGACCATTAAGGTTGGCTTTATTGGTATTGCTACACCTGAAACTTCCTATAAGGTTGCTGCCGAGAACGTGGTTGGCTTCAAATTTACAGATCCTGCCGCAGCAACAAATACTTGGACAACATATTTGAGAGAAACAGAGAAAGTAGATGCAGTTATTGCCCTTACCCATCTGGGCTCTTTCCAGAAGGATGGTGTCATCTCTGGAGAAATTGTGGAATACGCCAATGCTGTTTCTGTAGATGGAATTATCAGCGGGCACACTCATCAGGTGGTGAGTGGTAAGGTCAATAATATTCCGATTGTACAGGGGCAATACAATGGAAGAAGCCTAAGTAAGCTTTCCTTATCCTTTACAGTAGGAGCTGATGATACTGTAACATTGGCTTCTGTAACAGGTTCAACAGTGAACATTCGTGGTATGAAAGATTCATTAGCAGAAGACCCAGGTGTTCTGGCAATACTGAATGAATACAAGAAAGATCTTGAACCAATACTTAGTGAGGAGCTTACCAAGACAGACAACGAAATTTCTCATGATCTTACTAATAGACAGGTATCTCCAATGGGGCAGTTTATCGCTAAAACCATGGCTCATCTTGGAGAGACTCAGATTGCCATCATTAATGGAGGTGGAATCCGAGGAGGTTTTGAAGCAGGAACTATTACGATGGGTAATATGTATAGCATATTGCCGTTTGACAATACCCTAGTCACGTTGAAAGTTACTGGTGCAAAACTCAAAGAGCTCATCGACCATGGAATTAATTCCCCTGACTTCAGATCAGGACAGTTCTATGGTATTAATGTCTGGTATGATGGAACTGCTCCATATAAGAACAGAGTCACAAGAATGACCTTGCTTGATGGAACTCCAATAGAAGATGATAAAGTCTACAGTGTGTCAACACTTGACTTTGTCTATACTGGTGGAGATAAGTACAATTTTTCTGGAGCAACAGAAGTTGTTGATACTTATCTTCCTCTAAGAGATCTCATTGCAGATGAATTGAGAACCATGGAAAAAATAGACTTCACTTTTGCGGAGAATATTTATGATATCCACAGGAAGCTCGATTACTTCTCCATTAATGATTTCCATGGAAACGTCGATAGTACTGGTAGCAGCAAGAACCCTGGTCTTGCTAGAATGGCTACATTCCTGAAAAATAAGATGGCTACCAACCCACTGACCTACTTCTTGTCTTCCGGAGACCATTTCCAAGGTACAGCAATCTCCAACCTTACTCATGGTGCGGTGGTGAACGATGTTCTGAAAGAAATGAACCTGATGGCTTCAGCTATTGGAAATCATGAGTTTGACTGGGGAAGCGACCTGATTCCTCAGTGGGCTAAGAATGGAGAATACTATTATCTTGCATCCAACATTGATATCCTGACCTCTGCCAAACCAGCGGAGTGGGATGATTATGTGAAACCATATATCATACAGGAGCAAGTCATCAATGGAAAGACCGTCAAGGTTGGATTCATTGGTATAGCAACACCTGAAACCAAGTACAAGACTTCCGCAGCTAATGTTGAAGGATTTACCTTCACCGATCCTGTAACTGCCACCAATAAATGGGCCAAATACCTCCGTGATATAAAAGGCGTAGACGCAGTCATCGCGCTCACTCATCTGGGATCCTTCCAGAAAGATGGTGTCATCAGTGGCGAAATTGTAGACTATGCAAACAAGGTTCAAGGTGTGGATGCCATATTTACGGGACATACCCATCAGGTTGTGAAGGGCGAAGTTAATGGAATTGATATCGTTCAAGGAGGTTACAACGGAAGAAGTATTTCTAATGTATCACTGCACTTCAAAATCGATGAGGATGTAGTGCTAGAGGATGTTACCGCTTCTGTAACAAATCTTACTGATCTGATTCCAAGCCTAACTGAAGATGCAGCTGTAGCAGCTATTATTAAGAAATACTACACTGACCTTCAGCCGATTCTTGGAGAAGTCCTTGGAACTCTAAAAAATGATCTTCCACATGATACTGACACTATGCAGCTGAGCCCAATGGGACAGTTTATCGCAAAATCTCTGGCAGAACTAGGAAACACTCAAATTGCCATCGTGAACGGTGGTGGAATCCGTAGAGGCTTCGATGCAGGTGAAATCACCATGGGTCTTATGTACGAGCTTCTGCCATTTGACAACACACTGGTGACCATGAAGGTCACTGGAGCAGAACTGAAGAAGCTTCTGGAGCATGGTCTGCATCCGGACAGTTTCAGACCTGGGCAGTTCTATGGTGTGGAAGTTTGGTATGACAAAGACAAGCCAGCAGGCGAAAGAATCTCCAGCATCAGACTTCTGGATGGAACCCTTGTGAAAGACAGTGAAACCTATACTGTTTCCACACTGGACTTCCTTCTGACTGGTGGAGACAACTACGACTTCAGCAAGGCAACAGACGTTGTGGATACATATATCCCAGTGAGAGATCTGATTGCTGATATGATTCGTGAAAAAGAAGAAATTTCTCATACCTTCATGGAACATCTGCATGTTGGTGAAGATACAACATCTGAAAAACCAACACCAGAAGAACCTAAACCTGGAAAACCAACCCTACCAGCAACAGGTGCAGCCAGTTCAGGAGCTTTCTATGGTCTTGGACTCATCTCCCTCATGGCAGGCGGTTATATCTCCAGAAAAGACAAGAAAAAAGCATCTTAAATTTTTAATAAGCCAAGGACCCCGGACATCATGTCCGGGGTCCTTTCAGGTTACCGTTTCTATTCTATGGAACCTTTCTTTTCGTAAAAAGAAAGAAGCAGTTCTTCTGTTTCTTTCAGGAGGGGTCTAAGCGGCTCAAAGGAAACTTTCTCTGTGAGGGTAAAGCTGCCAATGAGCCTGTTTCTTGCCCCCATGAAGACTTTTCCGTTATAGAAGGTAGAAAGATGCTCTGTGCCTTTTAAAGCCTTCACAATGGAGATGGCGCCCGAGGAGAGGGCAGGAGCAATGTAGGGCTTGAACCCTGTTTCTCTTACCCGGAAGTTCTCTCGCTCTGTCAGGTGGGTCAGTTCCTTTGATATTTCTTCATCATAGCTCTTCAGTGAGTTGACCACAATGAGTCCTCTTCCATGAGGTCCATAGGTTCTGAGATCTTCTTTCAGGAGGCCTTTTTCACTGGCGATGAACCGGGCTCTTGCTTCCATAACTCCTAGACCGAAGCCTCGGATTCGATGGCTTTCAATGCCACCTTCTTCCATGAGGTTCATACATAACAGATCCACGGGGTCTGAAACAATAAAATAGTAGCCTTTAAAGCCGCTCTGCTCCGCCTGTTTGGCATAACTTAATAAGATTTTCCTGTTTTTGTCAAACTGCACCAGCCGCACGTCCTGAAGTGTGGTATCCAGTGGTGGGATATAGACCGATACTGTAAAAATTAAAACATCTGTATCGAACACCTCATCGATACCCACTTCTTTTACCGGTGGAAGGTCTGTGCCATCACTGACCTCATTGATCTCCAGATAGTATCTGCGCCTTTTTTTCTCATCCAGATCAAAAATCCGGATTTCCTTCAGCACATCACGGCCTAATAGGCGAAGGCCCATGAGAAGGGTGCCACCCACATCTCCCAGTCCCAGAATGGAGACGGTGAAGGGTTTTTCTTTCTTCATGAGTTCTTCCATGAAGTTCCGGTCGTTTTCTTTCAGAAGATAGACAGGAAATGGTAGGGAAGTGCTGCCCTTTACGATGAGATCAGCGGTGTCTGTTTCCAGGAGCTCCTCCAACGTGGAAGCAATGAGTCTGCCGGGGCTCTTTTCCTTCTCAAGAATCATGAATACGGGCTTTTTCTCCTGAAGGGTTCTATTCAGCGTATCTACGAGGCTTTTTATCCGATGGGCATCCTGGAGAATCTCTTTCGTTTCCTTCAGGAGATTCTCTGCAAGAAGCCTCAGAAAATCGTCCTTTTCCGACTCTAGTGAAGTTGTATGCAGTGCAAGGACTGCCATGAGTTCTGCTTTTTTAAACATGTAAGTCACTCCTTATAGTATCAGTCTTTCCAGACGTTTCAGTTCTTCCAGATCAAATTCCAGATAATGGGAGGGCGCTTTGTAGAGATCATAGGATACATCTTTTCCTTTATCCGGTACCCTTGGCATGGTGAATACCTGCCCAAGGGAAGATAGGGTCAGCTTTCTCTCGTAAACCTTATGGAACTCCTCCTCAATGACCCGCAGCACCTTCAGTGCATTCTCCAGAGAGATTTTGGAGAGAGTATACACATTCCTTGCACCCGCATCCATGATGAACACCGGAGTGGTGTAGGGCAGTATGAGATTGATGGAGTCAATGAGGTTTCGTTTGGGGAAGCTTCCTCTCCAAAGGGCATCTCCGCCCATGAAGGGGTAAAGGTCCTTTTCGTTGAACCAGGCCTTTAGCCTCGGAATATAATAGACCCCCTCCACCGCATATTCCTTGGATGACATCCGGTCGAGCCCCTTTGCAGAGACAATGCCGGTGATGATTTTCCGGACCTCAAGACCGTGGGTTTTGAAGAGAGGGCTGAGCGCATTCATACGGTAGCCCTTATGAAGGATGGTGTCCACCAGAATCACAGGCCGCTTGAAGGACGCCAGGGTTTTCACCTGGTTCTCCAGACTGAGATAAAAGGGCACTTCTTTGATGCTGAAGCCTTTCATATCGCTGTTGAAGTATTTTTCTGTATGGAGAGCCTTGGTCACCGTATTGGGCACCACTGACCTGTCCAGCACATCCCCGTAAGGAACACACATATGAGGTCCCAGGACCTTCGGTTTAGACTCCTCCATAGAAACTCCATTCTCCTGGAGCACAAGACCGATGATGCCTTGCTGAAGCATAAGAGGCTCAAAGGGGAGGATGAGGTTTCCTGGATAGAGCTCCCCAATGGCTCTCATGAGACGCTCTCTGGTTTCCTGGATGACATTTTTCACCCGCTGGTTGTTTCGGAAAGGATCCTTCAGGATGTTTTCCATATCAAGATTCAGGGCCAGTGGTGTGCTCATGTCGGTGTAGTAGACCGTCTCCTGATCATCCAGGGTCTTAAAGTTATAAAGCTTCAGAAGAGACAGGAAGCGCTCATCCTTTAAAGGTTTGTTCCGGGTTATGAAAAGAGCGCACTCATAATCTCTGGAAACGCCAAAGGATAAAGTCTCAGTAAGTAGAATCTGGTGATAGTTTCTGAGCTTGTCCGGCGCTTTCACATACAGTCCATCCAGCACCATGATTCTACCGAGGTTCAGTGTCCGGACCTTATCCGCAAACTCCTGGGACTTCAGCTCTTCCATGAGATGCTCGCTTCGGGCCCAATGGAAAATGCTAAGACCAATGGGCATGTTCTCCGTCCTGTCTGTGAGAGTCAGTACCCTTCCAGAAGGTTTCTGAAAGAGCTCTTCAAGCATTTTCAGCATCTGATTTTTACTGGCAGGAAAGAGCACCTCCACAGCGTGGAGAAGGTCTGGTTCCAGATCCCTATAGATGTTCTTCTCCAGGAACGTGAGACTCACCATGGATTTCTCCACAGGTGCTTTCTGGTAAAAGCCGTTGAGGTAGATATAGTTCTGAGCCATGGGGTCGATGAGGGTGGAAATATCGCGGTTTTCATCAATGTTGGTTCTGATTTTGGTTGAACTCACTTCTTTCAGATCCTTAGGAAGATCCATGAACACCACATGGTCCACCAGTCCTTCAATGGTCTTTCTTGCCCCACGGACTCTGGTGCGGTCAAAGACCAGATGGTTCATGCGATGGATGCTGTTCTCGGTGCGTTCTTTCTTATAGCTGGAGGCGTTCAGCACCACATCACTGCCACAGACCATATAGATCTCGCTGCCGAAGATGCCCTTGAGGCTTTTGATGTCCTCCTCATTGGCGATGTTGATGGGCAGATCTTCTGGAAACAGATAAAGTCCCAGTTCTCCCGCCGTGCTCATTTCAAGGATCCTTCTGCGGACATTGTTCGGCAGCGTCTTTTTGGACCAGGAAAATTCATCAATGGCCAGATACACTTCATAGCCCTCATCCCGGATGAGCTTTGCAATGGAGAGGTGGGAGAGAGTAAAGGGATCAAAGGTGCCTGGGAAGAAAGCATAGCGCTGAGGTTCGTGGTGATGGAAAGCGCCTTCTTCATGCAGATAATCATTCATGAATCTGTAGATGTTGTTGAGGCCTACACTCTGACAGAGGAAAAGAAGATTTCTCTCTTCGTTGGTCAGGAGCGTAATGAGCTTCTTATGGATGAACAGGAAGACCTCTTTCTTGCTTTCCAGTGTCAGAACATCGGAGGCGAAGAGCACCTTGCCGATGGTGGTGAAAGCGGCTCTTACGGTCAGGTCCTCATAGTCTGCCATACCGTAGAGCAGTACGCTCAGCATGTTTTTGATTCGTTCCACCTTCTCCTCTTCTGTGAGGTTCACTTTACGCATGCCAAACTGGATGAAAGATTCTAACGTGGTGCCCAGGGTTTTGATGACCAGAGTCTTCACCGAAGGATTTGCGGTTTTCACTTTGATCAGAAGATCGTCGATGATCTCATCAAATTCTTTCAGATCCAAGAACAGCAGCACCTTGCCCAGGGGCTTTGGAATATATTCCGTGAAGCGGTGTCCTTCAATTTCCAGAGCTCGAAGAAGCTCCACCGCCACTTCATTGCGCTCATAGGAAGACAGCTCTCTCATGAGATTCAAAAGAGAGGATCCCGCAGTCCTTCTTACGGACTCCATGGCAGAAACCTTGAGAAGATTGCAAAGGTGCAGTGCGGTGTTGATGGGGGAGATGAGATCTCCATCCAGGGTATAGAAAGAAAGAAGCTTGATGCTGTTTCTTTTCATAATCCAGTGAGTGGCTGTTTTTAGGTTCGATAAGAAAACCTCTTCCCGCTCTTTCTTGCGGGATTTGAGATTCTCTGAAAGCTGTACCCGTTCCTTTTCCATGTTGAGCTGCCCAGCTAGTTTCATATAGAGAAAGGTCTCTGTGAGGTCTGTACGTTTTGTGACTTTTCGGATCCGGTCCTTCAGCTCATTGGTGAACTCCGCACTGTAGGTTTCCTCAGTGAGGCTGGCACTGAGCAGTTCAAGAACACTGAGACGTCCTGCAAGGTTCCCTGAGAGGTTGGTTCGGAAGAAGGCTTCCTTCATTTCCAATGGAAAAGGGATGTATCGGATGGCTTCCGTGAGGAAGATGCTGGTTTCTTTTTTGGGATTCACTTCTTCATAGAATCCTGCTACCACTTTGGTGTAATCGGGAATTCTCGTTTCAGGAAGGTTTTTGAAAAGCGTCCTGGCTACGCTGGCGAAGGAGTATCCGAGCTGCATCTTATGGCTGTCGATGACTTTATGACCGGGATAGAGGATTTTTCTCAAGGTTTCCTGAAGAAGGCGAAGTCCTGATACTTTAGACGAGGGCGCCACTTCCTCCAGAGGAATCTCCTTTCTGTAGTCCTCATCATAGAGTCCCATGATGCTGCCAAGGAGCTCTGCGCTGTGGAAACGGATGTCATCTTCCGGATGGATGAGACACTCCAGAAGAAAGCTCACCACCTGCAGCTTCTGGCCTTGAGTGAGATAGGTGGAGTACTCCTCCAGAATTCTGATATATTCCCGAAGATCCCGCCAGTCTCTTAAAGAGCGTGCTTCCTCCAGGAGGGTGTCCATACTGAACTCATTTCTCAGAAGGTGCATCACCTTGATGTTGTGGTCGATGGCATGGTACTTAAGCCTGGCGACGATTTCGTCTCCAAAGCAGACCGCTGGTTTTTTCAGAACCCGAATGGTTTTTTTCTGGTCGATGACTTTTCTGTTTTCCTCGCGGCTTCGTAGGGCCACTTCCACTCCGAGGCCTGTGAGGTACTTTTCAAAATCCTGAAGCTTTGCATAGACCCTTTCATAGCGCCTTTTCTTAGCATCATCCACATTGTCCAGTTTCTCCAGAATCACATGGAAGGATTCATCCAGGGGATAGATGTGCATGGTCTCTACATCGTCTATCTTTTTGTTTTTCACCCGGAAGTCCGAGTAGATGAGAAGGAGAGCCTCCAAAGAGAGATTTTCAAGCTCCAGATCCCAGGTGCTATGATTGACGGCGATGTTTCGGATGTAGTCAATGCCATGTTTCTTAAACCAAAGATCTGAATAGTAGTAGTGAAGATACGGAACTCTTCTCATCTCGGAGAGCTTCACACCGTACTTTCCGATGTCATGACCGGCCAGGGCACCGGAAACGCGTCCAAGATCCACCGGTAGGCCCAGGTTTTTCAGCTGCCTTCCAATGAACATGCCGACCTCATGGACTCCGGCCACATGATCCAGTGTATTGAAACCATGGAGGTCTCTGGAAAGCTTCATGAGGGCATAGATGTGGTCTTCTTTGAATGCTCTCATAAAGCGTCGGTATTCATCATCTTCCAGCACTTCCAGCTCTTTCTTTGTGAGAAACTGAAAGCTGTGCTTCAAATAGAACTCTTCTGGATGGTCCTGCACCTCGAACTTCAGAAGCGCCTCATAAAGGGCGATATACAGCTGGATGAAGTTTTCTTCCTCCTTCGTGAAAGTTCTCTCTCTGGCATCCTCATCCACCAGCAGCACCATATAATCATAGACTGCAGCCAAATCCACGGAAACGGTGTTTTCCGCAGGAAAGGTTTCCTTCAGCAGTGTAAAGAGGGATGCTCCATGGTACTCTTTTTTCGCCAGAAGCCTCTGGAGTCCTGTGATGAACTTCTTGTCTTCTAAAAAGAGCAGAAGGTCTTTCTTCAAATAGGTCACTTTCTTTTGAAAGCTGGAAAGTGTCAGCGCTTTTTTCATCTCATAGAGTACTGTTTTTGCCGTTCCTTGCATAAAATTCTCCCCCCATTGTTTCTACTTAAAATTATAGATGATTTGAGGGAAATACTCTACAAAACCTTTACATTCCTTCGAATTGCTTTGGAAGCAGCAAGAGGAGACGAAGTAAAAGAAGATCTGCCGGGGATGGATTTTTAATTTGTCTTTAATTCAGGACAGGTATAGTTTAAGAAAAAGAAAGGAGGGAGACCATGGGACAAAATTATAGAGGAAGTGACAGAGGACCTTTAGCGAAACTGATTCTTCTGATTCTCCTCATTATTTTCATCGGTCCCACAGCCCTTGGTATTTTGGGGTCTGTGGTGGTGGGGCTTGCAGGATTTCTCATTGTCCTGCTGGTGGGTGCTCTTTTTCTTTTGGCTTCCCCCATACTGATGATTGTGTTTCCTTCTTCTCTGAGCCTGGGGATCCCACTTTTGGCTCTGTTTTTCTTTGGCATTGCCATGCTTTCTATTTTTGTACTGTTTACAGCACTCTTTTTCAGAATTGTCCGGTGGGTCTTTAAGACGGCGCTGATGCTTCTGAGAAGACTGCTTCCATAAAGAAACTGGAGGATTTTAAAATGAGCGGATTTAAAAAAGTGGTGGTTGCCACACTGATTATTGCTTCTGTTTCCGTCGGCATTGGGGCGTATATTGTGTATGAGTCCGGTGTTGGTACCGGTGAACTGTCAGAAACCATAAACAAGCTCCTGGAGCGGGGAGACATCAACGTCAATCTTGGTGAAACAAAAGAAGTGCGGGAAGAGCAGAGCTTTTCCTATGAGGATAAAAGAAATCTTGAAATTTCAGTACCCATCGGCGACGTGAAAATCAAAGCCTATGAGGGGGATGAGATAAAGCTTCTGGTGGAAGGAAAAGTGCCGGAGAATTATCTCAACCGGTACTTGGAAATAAAAGAAGAAAAGGACAGTCTTAAAATCTCTCTTTACAAGGGGATGGGAAACATCAACCTGAATTTTTTCAACCGGTATGACATTTCTCTTACCTTGGAAGTGCCTGTGGGATATCAGGGAGACCTGGATGTTTCCAATGTTTCAGGGGATATCCTTTTGGATGGACTGAATCTGAAGGAGCTGTCCCTGGAGAATATTTCAGGAGATCTCATTGTGGAGAGCGGCACCATTGAGGAAGTGGATTTTGATGTGGTTTCTGGTCAGTTCATCAGCTATGGAGACGTGGGCCGTCTTTCCGGAAACAGCATTTCAGGAAAGATCACGGCCACAGGAGTAAGAACCAGCGCTGATGTGGAGAGTGTATCTGGCAGTGTCAGCTTGAAGTTCTTGGACAGCACGAAAGAAGTGGAGGTGGAGACCATCTCCGGATCCGTAGAACTGGAGTTTGAAGGGCTGGAGGATCTCAGTTATGACTTGGAAAGCGTCAGCGGCAGCCTGACTGTGGAGAATCGTGAAGGAATAAACCAGAGCACCCGGTCTTTGAAGAGAAATATTAACAATTCACCAACAGCAGATGTCTCAACGGTTTCCGGAGCTGTGCGCATTAAATACTAACAGGTTGTACAAAAAGTTTACAATTTGTTCATAGACTTTGTGATAATCTTAATTATAATTAGGGTATAAAGTATAAAAGGGGTGTTGTATATGAAGCCATCAGTAGATCAGGATCTTTGCATCGGTTGTGGAGTTTGCCCAAGTGTTGCACCATCAATGTTCGATATGAATGACGATGGAAAGGCTTACGCTATCGTGGACGAAGTTCCAGCAGGTGAAGAGGATTTAGCTCAGGAAGCTGCAGAAAGCTGTCCAGTAGCTGCTATCACAGTAGAATAATTGTGAATATAAAAGAGACCGAAAGGTCTCTTTTGTTATGCACTGAAATCGTGTATGATAGATATATAATTGTCATCTAGAACTGCTGGAGGTTTATTATGGAACTATTTGAGCGGGGTCAGCTATTCAAGGCTGTTCTTGCTGTTATTGTCCTTTATCCGCTGATTCCCATAAAATATCTTCCTTATCTAGGCATTGCCTTGGGTGGATATTTTCTTGCGTATTTATTTAAAAATCGAGATGTTTTTGACAAAATCCGAAGAAGCAGACGCCAGACGAAGCTGGCCTACGGTCTCTCCACATTTTTGTTTCTTGTGCTTCAGATGGTTTCCTTGATCTATTCAGAGAGTCCTAGAGACACACTTTCTGGAATTCTTCTTTATTTCTCGGCATTTATTGTGTTTTTTGTGCTGAAATATGAGATCAACCGCCCAAATCATGCGGTGCCCCTGACAAGAGCGTATTTCTTATCCGCTTTTCTGGTGGGGTTTTATCATGTGGGGCAGGTGGTCTATGATGAGATTGTCCGGGGGATTCCTTTTGATCCTCTGACCAACACCTCCTTCATGGAGAATGGTCCGGTTCTTGCATATTTCATGCTCCTGGCTCTTTTTCCTGCTTTAACTCTTTATATTTTCAAAGAGAAGAACAAAGAATCAAGATTCTATTTATTTGTTGTGGGCGTTTCCCTCATCTCTATTTTTATGACAGGGTCCCGCATTGCCATCGTCGGCGTGTTTTTGGGACTGCTTCTTCTGTCTCTTCTCTATTCAGTCCGGTTTCTCATTGCGCTGGTGCCTGCAGGAATCTTTTTTGCACTGATTCCTCTTTTCACCAAAAGACACTGGAGCTATTTTCTTCTGAGCAATGAGATGGGAAGATTCTCCTTTTATTTGGAGGTTCTGAAAGCCAATGCCAAATCCATTTTTTTAGGCAGGGGATTTCATACCATCGACTATACCCTGAGCCGTTTTATGGTGGGCAGACCAGAACTTCTCAATCTGGATCAGGTGAATAAGCCCTATAACGCAGTGCTTCAGGTGGTGCTGGAGCTGGGACTTCTGGGCCTCTTCTTTGGCGCAGTGATTCTTTATTTCAAGATGAGAGGAATCCATAACTATACCAAGAGCTATAAGGCGCAGCCTCAGCTGAAGGTTCTTTATGTAGGAGTTTTTGTGTCCATGGCGGTGCTTCTTTATGTGGGCCTTATGGACAGTTATCTCATGAGCGGGAAGATTGTTTATGCCGTTGCCATTTTGATGGGGATTCTCCATGGAGATGCCAAATGGAAAGGCATTCAGAAAGTATAAGAAGAAAAGACCTCTGGGATGAAAGCCATTGCTTTTTTCCCAGAGGTCTTTTGGTTCACTGCTGCTCTTCAGAATCGTCCGCTGGATGATGGAGACTGAAAAGACGAAGAGCCTGCGAGAGGATTTTTTCCCCGTCCATGCTTCCGTAGTCTTTGGTGGATATGGTTTCTAAGGGAACCTGGTGCGCATCGCATACCTCTTTGATTTCCAGAAGTGCGTGACGCACCTGAGGGCCTACCAGCACCACATCCGCATCTTTGATGTACTTTTTCATGGCGGATTCGGGATAGGATGCCACTTGAATCTTCAGGTCTTTTTCTTTTGCAGTCTGTTCCATTTTCTTCACCAGAAGATTGGTGGAGAGTCCGGTGGAACAGAAAAGAACGATATTGATCATCAAAAAACCTCCTAAACTACTCAAAACATTGAGTTTCTATACGATAATTGTAGCATATTTCTATGAATATTTTCCGCTGATGATGGAATTTTTAGTATTTTTCACAGGAGCTTCACAGGGACTTCATATTCTATCGTAAAATACAATTGAGTAAAATCTAATTCTGCGCTATACTATAGAAAAACCGTGGAGGTATGAAAATGAAAGTTGAAATTTATTCGGACATTGTCTGTCCATTCTGCTATATAGGAAAGAACATTTTTACCAAGTTTCAGGAAGAATCTGGGGAGGAGATTGAAGTCATTCACCGCAGCTATGAGCTGGATCCAAACAGCAGCAGAACCAAGTCTGTGAACTCAGTGGAAGGCTTAGCGAAGAAGTACGGCATTTCACTGGAAGAAGCGAAAAGCCGCATGAGCGGTGTGGAGGAGATGGCAAAAAGAGAACAACTTCCGATGAACATATTCTCAACTGTTGGCGCCAATACCCACGACCTTCACCGCCTGATCTATCTTGCCAAGGAAACAGGGAAAGACAGTGCACTTCTGGAAGCATTCTATAGAGCTCATTTTGTGGATGGCATAGCCCTCAATGAAAGAGAAGAAGTGCTGAAGATTACAGCAAGTGTAGGCCTGAATGAAGAAGAGGTGCTGGAGGTTCTTGAAAGTGACCGGTATGAGGAGAAGATTGCTGAAGATAGAAGCCTGGCTTCCAGCCTAGGCATCACCGGTGTACCGTTCTTTGTGGTGGACGGGAAGTATGGAGTCAGCGGCGCTCAGCCTAAAGCCATCTTCCACCAGATTCTGGAAAGTATAAAAAGCGATAAAAAATCCATCGAGTTTTAGTGAATAATTCCTGTCAAGAACAAAGAAGCAAAGGGAAGGACATGTGGAAAGAAGAAAATTCTTTCCACATGTCCTTTCAGCGTTTTACTCCAGCAGGAATCTATGAAGTTATTTGAAGATGCTTTTGGTTTCCGCCAGAAGATCCTTGGTTTCAGCGGGCAGCAGTGTGAGGAGCCTTTTGGGATCCACTTCCACCTGGAAACCTCGTTTCCCGGCAGAGACAATGATGGTGGAAAGATGAAGGCATCCCTCTTCGAGGAAGGTGGGCAGCTGCTTTTTCATGCCCACAGGGCTGACGCCGCCACGTTCATAGCCGGTAAGCTTCAGAAGATCTTTCTGGTCAATCAGCGCCACGCTTTTTTCGCCGGATGCCTTGGCTGCTTTTTTTAAGTCCAGCTCTCCGGTAAGAGGCAGGCAGAAAACATAATGCTGGCCGCTATGGCTTGTGGTCACCAATGTTTTATAGATGAGATGGACATCCCGGTCAATATCCTTTGCAAGAAGTTCTGGGGTCAGGACAGGGTGTTTCATATTGTAGGCATGGAGAGTATAGGAGATGCCTGCTTCTTCCAGAAGGCGCATGGCATTGGTTTTCACTTTCTTCATGGGAAAAACCTCCAAATTATTCTGTTACACAGTATTTTATCATTCTTGAAATTTTTTGACAAATTACAGGTTGTAATAATTGATTTAGTTTAGTCATGGTAAACTCAGGGTATGTTTTATGGAAACATTTGTCTGAAATCCATCAAAAATCCCGGCTGTTCCAGAAATATTAACAACTGCAGAAGTGAGTCGTATCAAGGGATGACAGAAGTGAGTGCAAATTTTTGAATTTTGCGCAGAGTTTTTCATAAAAACTCGTTGATTTTGAAAATAGTTTTCTATATAATGGTCTAGGTAGTTTAACTTGACTAAACAAAAAGTTTAGCTTTATCTCTTTACAAGAAACTGCATAGGAGGTTGTTATGAAGATTGGTGAAAAAATAAAAAATCTGAGAATCAAGAACGCACTGACCCAGGAAGAGCTGGCGAACCGCTGCGAACTGACCAAGGGATTCATCTCCCAGCTGGAGAGAGACCTTACTTCTCCGTCCATAGCGACTCTTGTAGATATCTTGGAAGGACTGGGCACCAATCTCAAGGATTTCTTCAATGAAACCACCGATGAGAAGATTGTGTTCAGCAAAGAAGATGCCTTTGAGAAAGAAAATGAAGATCTTCAGAATATCGTCAACTGGATCATCCCCAACGCACAGAAAAATGCCATGGAACCCATCCATGTGGAGATCAAACCCGGTGGACGCACCAAAGATGTGCCCCCTCATGAAGGGGAGGAGTTTGGCTATGTGATGAATGGAAGTATCCTTCTTCACGTGGGACTGGAGAAGCACAAAGTGAAAAAAGGAGAATCCTTTTATCTGAAACCGGGAAAAAACCATTATCTCTCCAATGAGGGAAAGACCACTGCCACCGTAATCTGGGTGAGCACACCACCGATATTCTAGAAAGGGGACAGGAATTATGACAAGCAATATTATGATAGATCTGAAAAACATCACCAAACGGTTTGGCTCTAACACCGTGCTGGACAATATGAACCTCTACATCAGGGAGAATGAGTTTCTGACGCTGCTTGGTCCATCAGGATGCGGCAAAACCACAACCCTTAGAATCATCGCGGGGTTTGAAACCCCTACAGAAGGCAAGGTCCTCTTCAATGGGAAGAATATCACAGAAGTGCCGCCGTATCAGAGAGCGGTGAACACCGTATTCCAGAAGTACGCCCTGTTTCCGCATCTGAACGTCTTTGAAAATATCGCTTTTGGCCTGAAAATCAAAAAGCTGCCCAAAGATGTCATTGAGAAGAAGGTGACAGAAGTGCTGAAGCTTGTGAACCTGTCAGGCTTCGAGAAAAGAGACATTGACTCTCTTTCCGGCGGACAGCAGCAGAGAATCGCCATCGCAAGAGCTTTGGTCAATGAACCTAAAGTGCTTCTTCTGGACGAACCTCTGGGAGCGCTGGATTTAAAGCTTCGGAAAGAAATGCAGATTGAGCTGAAGAACATACAGAAGAGAGTGGGCATCACGTTCATCTATGTGACCCATGACCAGGAGGAGGCCCTCACCATGAGCGACACCATCGTTGTGATGAACGAAGGTCTCATTCAGCAGATTGGCACACCTGTGGATATTTACAATGAACCCAAGAATGCTTTTGTGGCAAAGTTCATCGGAGAATCCAACATCGTGGACGGTATCATGCATAAGGACCTGGAAGTAGAGTTCCAGGGGGTCACCTTCCCTTGCGTGGATGGTGGATTTGGTCCCATGGAACCTGTGGAAGTGGTCATCCGTCCGGAAGACATCATCATGACAAAGAAAGAAGAAGGACAGCTCACGGGAACTGTGGAAGAAGTGACCTTCAAAGGTGTCCATTATGAGATGGTGGTGAACTGCCAGGACTTCCATTACCTCATTCAGAGCACAGCCATGGCGCCTGTGGGAGAGGAAATCGGTATGAAGATTCTTCCCGATGCCATCCATATCATGAAGAGGGGGGATCACTCTTGAAAATGCGGAAAGTATCCTTTCCTTATGTACTGTGGATGCTGATTTTCATCCTGGTGCCTCTGTTCCTTGTGGTGTATTTTGCCTTCACTACAGGCAACAGCAATGACTATGAAACCTTCACCCTGAGCCTTGAAAACTTCAGAAGATTCCTGGACCCCATCTACCTTGGGGTGCTCCGAAGATCCCTGACTCTGTCCGTGGTCTCCACCCTCATCTGTTTTCTCTTGGGGTATCCCATCGCCTATATCATTGCCACCCAGAAGAAAGCCAAGACCAGAAACAATATGATTCTTCTCTTTGTCATTCCCATGTGGATGAACTTTCTTCTTAGAACCTACGCCTGGCTTACCATCTTAGGTAAAAACGGCATCATCAACACTTTCTTGAATTTCCTGGGATTTCAGTCTCTGGAGCTTCTTTATAACGATGGTGCGGTGATCCTTGGTATGGTCTACAATTTCCTGCCCTTCATGGTTCTGCCCATTTATTCCGTGCTGGTGAAGATGGACAAGAAGCTCATTGAAGCAGCAGAGGATCTGGGCGCCAATAAAAGAACTGTTTTCAAGCGGGTGATATTCCCGCTGTCTGTCCCTGGTGTCATGACCGGCTTCACCATGGTATTTACACCGGCTGTCTCCACATTCATCATTTCCAATCTTCTGGGCGGCAACAAAACCACCCTCATTGGAAATGTCATCGAGCAGCAGTTCATTTATACAGGAGACTGGCATTTTGGATCTGCCATGTCGATCATCTTGATGATCATCATCCTCATCGTCATGGCCATCTCCAATAAGAGTGGCGGTGACCTGGAAGGAGGAAGGGGTGCCCTATGGTAGGAAAAGGACTGAAAAGACTTTATACAGCACTGATTTTTCTCTTTCTCTATGCACCCATCATCATCCTCATTGTGTACTCATTTAATGAGTCCAAATCAAGAGGTGTCTTTTCAGGGTTTACCCTGAAGTGGTATGAGGAACTCTTCAAAAACCGTGAGGTCATGAAGGCGCTGTCCAATACCATGATCATCGCGGTGCTCACCACCATCGTTTCTACCCTTCTTGGCACCTTTGCCGCCATCGGCATTCATTTTTCCAAGAAAGGGCCATTCAAGCAGATGGTGATGAACCTCAATTATCTGCCGATCTTAAATCCTGACGTGGTCATTGCGGTGTCTCTCATTGCGCTGTACCGTTTCATGGGACTGGATTTCGGTCTTGCAACCATCCTTCTTTCGCACATCACCTTCTGCACACCTTACGTGGTGCTGGCGGTGCTGCCGAAACTGAAGCAGATGAACATCCATCTGGCAGAAGCTGCCATGGACCTGGGGGCGAAGCCCATGTATGCATTAAGAAAAGTGGTGATTCCGGAGATTATGCCAGGAATTGTCACCGGTGCTTTGCTTGCGTTTACCCTTTCTGTGGATGATTTTGTCATCAGCTTCTTCACAACAGGACATGGCGTTCAGAATCTCAGTATTCTCATCTTCTCCATGGCCAGAAGAGGCATCAACCCTGTGATCAACGCACTGTCCACGTTCATGCTCATCGGATTCTTCGCGCTGCTTCTCATCATCAACAGAATCAGCAAGAAAGAGGATGAACAGGAAGAATTTTAACGGAAGTGATGTTTATATCACCAGACCCTATCAATGGACACTACGGGAGGAAACATGTATGAAAAATATAAAGAAGCTACTGGCTGCAGCCCTTGTGGGCGTATCCGCCCTTTCCCTTGCCGCCTGCGGCGAGAAGAAGGAGACCATCAACGTATACAACTTTGGAGACTACATCAACTTTGATGTGCTGGAGCAGTTTGAGGAAGAAACCGGCATCAAGGTGAACTATGACACCTATGCAAACAACGAGGACATCTACACGAAGCTGAAGCAGGGCGGCAGCTCCTACGATGTGATCTTCCTGTCAGACTATGCCATCGAGCGAGCCATCAATGAAGATCTTCTCACCACCATCAACTGGGACAATGTGCCGAACAAAGAAAAAGTGGATCCAGATTTTATGGATCTTGTCTTTGATCCAGGCAATGAATATTCTGCCCCTTATATGTGGGGAACCTTTGGGATTCTCTACAACAAAACCATGGTAAGCGATCCAGTGACTTCCTGGGACATCCTGTGGGATGAGAAGTACAAGGACAACATTCTTATGCTGAACAGTCAAAGAGACACCATCGGTGTATCTCTTCTGAGACTGGGCTACTCCATGAACACAAGAGACGTGAAAGAACTGGAAGAAGCAAGAGATGAGCTTATCAAGCAGAAACCCATCGTCTATGCATACCTGGGAGACGACATCAAGGATGCCCTCATTGCAGAAGATGCAGCTCTGGGGGTAGTATGGTCCGGAGATGCCATGTATATGATTGAAGAAAATCCGAACCTGGACTACGCCATTCCAGAGGAAGGCACCAACATTTGGTTTGACAATATGGTGATTCCTAAGAGCGTCGCAAATAAAGATGGCGCAGAGAAATTCATCAACTTCATGCTAAGACCCGACATCGCCATCCAGAATGTGGATTACATCGGGTACTCTACGCCCATCACAGAAGCAGTAGAAATGCTCCCTGAAGAAATCAGGAACAGCCCCATCGCGTATCCTTCAGATGAAGTGCTGGAAAACACGGAAATCTTCAGAGATCCTTCTGATGTCCTCAGCATCTATGACAGAATCTGGACAGAGATCACCTCAGCCAACTAAATATCACATATGACACTCTCCGGGTCTCCGAAACTGTTTGGAAGACCTGGGGAGTTCTTTTTTGGGGCCATGGAGATACTGACACTTTATTGTTCTTTTTTTAAATAGCATAAAGTGGTATACTGCATATAATTATGAATGTGCAGTATAGATGATATGGAGGAAGATATGAAAAAGCTTAACTATCCGCTGATGATCGGTGGACTCCTTTTTTTGATCCTGATGTTTGCGTATGTTTCCCCGGAGAGTTTCACGGGGAAAGATCCGATGTTTGAAGAACCCCATAAGAATATGGAAATGTTGGTGGAGGGGGAACTGAAAGACGTGTTCACCATGCATCCCATTTTCCCCAATAAGGAGAATCTCATGGGCACCGACGATGCGGGCCGGGATGTGTACACAAGACTCGTTTATGGCACCCGAAACACCCTGAAACTTGGATTCATGATTGCTTTTTTCAGGCTGCTTCTGGCACTGCCCATGGGGATTTTATCCGGCATGGGGAAGAAGTTTTTTCAAAGGCTTCTTCTTTTTCTCAGCACCTATTTCAGTGCTGTACCCATCCTCATCCTCTCCTATCTGATCTTCCGGCTGAACTTCTTTAGATCACTTCAGATGGATGCGTCCATTCTTTGGTTTTCTGGGATCCTGGCCGTTCTTGGCTTTTCTAAAGCAGCGGTGATCATTTCAGATGCGGTGAAGCGGATCATGAATGAAGAGTTCATCGAAGGTCAGGTGGCCATTGGTAAAACCTGGCCGGAGATCATCCGGCAGAATATCTTGCCCCATGTGATGCCTGTGGCCATCAGCACGTTCTTTAAAGAAGCAGCCCAGGGGCTTTTTCTCATTGCCCAGCTGGCGGTTCTTGGGATTTTTGTGGGCACCATCCGGGAAGTGAAGGCCATGTCTTTCCGTTCTGGTTATGAAATGAGCCTGGAACCGGAGTGGGGGTCCATGCTTATGAACCTTACCAAAGACATGCAGAGAATGGAGGCCCAGTGGTGGCTGGTGGTCTTCCCTGTGGCGGTGTTCTCTTTCGCAGTGCTTTCACTGAATCTCCTGGGTGAGGGCCTTCGGCTGGAATTTATGAAAAGAAATTCACGATTCGTCAGCTATATGAGAAAAGCCTTTTATGTGCTTTCTCCTAAAATGCTATTTCTTGAGATGAAGCAGTTTAAAAAATACTGGAAGCCTGTGGTTTTAAAGTTCTCTGTGGTGGCCGCCGCTCTTCTTCTTTTCTTTCTGCCAAGATATCAGCCCCTGGGGGATTTCCAGGTGGAAAATGCCATGGCGCATCTGGAAGAGCTCTCTTCCAAAAAGTATGAAGGGAGAGTCTCCGGCAGTGAGGGGCACCGCCTGGCTGGAGAGTATATCAAAGATCATATGACGTCCTTGGGATTCACCATCGAGGAGCTGCCCCTCCGGTATGCGTATATGAAACAGGAGCTTCTGGGAAATACGGAATATAATTATGAAGGAGAAGAGCCCGTGGTGCTGCCTGGCATGGAGAAGGACTATGTGCTCACGGAAGGATCCCCACTCATTTTGAAAGAGGCCACCGTGACTGTTGCCGATGAGAAGGGACAGAAGGAAGTGTATCAGGTTCATGAGGATTTCAGTATTCTTTCACTGCCTATGGATAATCGTCTTCCAGGGGAGAAAGTCACGGCAGAGGGGACAACTTTCCTAGAGGAAGAAGGCTATGAGGGAGAAGAAAAGAGCCTGATGCCAGTGGTGACTTCAGGACTTGATGAGACGGTGCTGTTTTCTTATGGCTTTGGTGTAGAGGGAGGCGCTCTTCCTGATGGGATAGAAGCTGTAGCAGTGTTTCAGAACGTCACTGGTCATGAAGCGAGATCCAATACCTACAGCGGATATCAGCTGAAAATCATGCCCTTTGGCGAGCTTTTCGAGAAGCTTTCTAAGGGCAATCATAAGGTGACCATCGAATACACCATTCCAAGTTATACAAAATACTCTGGAAGAACCATGGAAGCATGGCTGCTTCCAGAAGGCAGAAGCTTGGATGACCAGGGAGAGATTCTCATCATTGGGGTGCCCTATGATGGGGTTTATCAAAAAGATGGCGGATCTTCTGTAGAAGGCACCGTTCCTGTAGCCATGGCGCTGGAGCTTGCTAGAGCCATAACGGAGGGAGACATAAGCTACGAGAAACCCATCCTGTTTTTATTCTTTGATAAAGAAATCGATCCACTTTTATCTGCCTACACCAAAGGCAGCGGGAATTATTATATGAGGCGTACGGAACTCTCTGCCAATGGCGGATATTCTTATCTTGAGCTCATGGGTACTGGCCTCAAAGGAAATAAAGTGGTGGATCTTGTGGCTTATTTCGGTCAGCTGGATAAGGAGAATTCCTTTAGAAGCATTCTGCAGATGGAAAAGATCTTAAAAGAGGAAAAGGTGCCTTACTTGAGGACCCAGAACCTGCTGCCTACAGAAGGCGCTTTACAAAGCCGGGGAGTCCTGGATACCACATCGCCTTCAATACTAGAGTTCAGAGCCAATGCCCATATTGCCATTGGCGTAGGAAGTGCCTACAGAAATGCCATGGGTACAAAGAAAGATACGCTGAAGAATGTCAACGTGAAGAAAATGGAGCGGACAGGAATCATGCTGACGGATCTTCTCATCAGCAAAGAATATTTCAGGCTGGGGGTGGAGTAACGGTGGCAAAGTATCATGTTGAGAGAGATAACAAGGTAGAGGAGGAAGATAAGAGTGGCTGTAAGCTCGTCTTCTCCAAGGAGCAGTTCGCAGGGCTGATCTTTCTGCCAGTGATCCTAAATGGACGAGGAATCATTGCACTCTTTGATACTGGGGCCGGGATGACTTTCATCAGCTCCTCTCTTGCAAAAGAAATGGGTCTGAAGGAGCAGTCTCCGCTTCGGGGAGGAAACAACCAGGAAAAGCAGATGGACTTTAGAACTGTCGAGGTAGGCAGTCTGGTTCTAGGGCAGGAGCAGATGGAGAATCTATCTGCAGGCGTGGTGCCAGACGAGTCCATGGATTTTGGACATGACTCGGAAGGTAATGCATTTCCAGCAGATCTCATCTTAGGATGGGATGTCATAGGAAATGTAAGGTTCACTTTTGATATGAGGAAGAGAGAGGTCCTGGTGAAACCTGGTGGGGGAAGCCCTCAGGAGGATTCTCTAAAATGGGACAGGTTTCCTGAAATTCAGATAGACTACCAAGGGATGAAGTACCCCATGGGTTTTGATACGGGGCATACTGAAACCATGCTGGATGATTCCTGGCTGAACCGGATCCAAGGCCTTCATTCTTCCAGTGCAGTAGTACAAGGCATTGGTTCCCGGTCGGAGGAAGAGGTGCACATCGCCGACAGGCTGACCTTCTTTGTATATGGGCAGGAAGTGATGCTGGAGCATATCGAAATCATGAACCACAAGATTCCCGGAAGCGAACCTGGTTCTATTTCAGGTCTTCTAGGGATAGATTTGGTGAAAGGAAAGAGATGGACCATGGACGGAAAAAGCCGTCACTTTCAAATTCTAGATTGATACAAGTATAAAATGAATACGCTGAGAAACAAGTCCCTATGGAATTTGTCTCTCAGCGTATTTCTTGTTATGCAGAAAAGTTCTGGTGTCCTTAAATCTTCTTCACCTCGGATAGAGCGTCGATTCTTCTCTCCACATTCTCCAGCCAAAGATCGATGCCAGAGCGCGTCCAGTCCATGGGGAAGAGCAGCTCCTCCTCCACCAGAGGATGAAGAGCCATCATATCCGGATGCTCTGCTCCCTTAGAGAGGCAGTTGCCACAGAGATACTCGTTGTCTCCGATGGCGTAGGCATACTTGATGTGTGGGGTGTTGAACCGGTGAAGGACGCATCTTTTTCCAAAGACCAGCTTCACTTTGGTGCCATCCCCGATGGTGATGGTGATGCCTTCTTGCCAGCTGCTTTCCAGTGCCTTCTTCTCCTGGTCGAAAATGCACTCATTGAGGAGCTCCATCTCACGGAGCTCGTTTAAAAGCTTTGGCAGTGTCGGCAGCTCACTGACATTTTTGGCGTCAGATATGATCTTTGCAAATTTCCAGGGATAGGTGTTGCTTGTGAAAAACACTGCATCAGAAAGGCTCCAGTCCAAGGGAAACATGATGTTTTCCTCAATCTCCTCGTACTTTCGCAAGGTTCTGTGGCAGGTGAGACACTGGTATTTGTTCTCCCCAATTCTGTAAGCGAAGGTCTCCTTCTTTTCATAGAAGGAATGACCAGCACAGATGATGCCGCTAAGGAGCTGAACCTCGGTACCATCTTCAATCTTTAGTGTTGCGCCTTCCTGGAAGGCTTGATCCACGGCCTGGAGTTCGTCTTTTCCATACTCTCCTTCTGTGATTTTCTTCTTCACTTTCTTATAGATGGACTTCAGAGAGGGCAGGGATTCGATACTTCTTGATTTTGCGATGATTTCCAGAAACTTATGCATCTATGGGCTCCTTTTTGGATCTGATGTTATTTTTGGCTTCTCAGATTCTTTGTTCTTATCATTATAACATTTTTCAAAGAAAACAAAGAAGGATCTTGAAAAAGTGGTGATATCACTGGGTTGAAATACCACGTGAGAATACGAGACTATAAAAATTTCATAATAACCTTTACAATCGCCGATTTTATAATATAATGGACTTAAGAAATTAGTGCAAGCGGTTGCACTGAATCAGATGGAGGTCAAAATGGAAGCATTTAAGATGACAGACAACGTCATGGGCTTTCGATTTGGAAACCCTGTGGAGACTGGGGTGATCCAGGGAGAGAAGACACAAGTAGAAATGAATCTTCCCATTGAACTACGGGAAGAGGGCGGAAAAGCCACATTCACACTGAGGCTGACAGAAAATGAACGGGTATACGGTCTTGGACCAAACCTTGGTGGGATCAATAAGAGAGGCAGGATCTACGAGTCCTACTGTACCGATGATCCTCTGCATCACGAGGATAAGACAACCCTTTACGGTGCTCATAACTTTTTTGTGCTGGAAGATGATGATGTGGCCACGGGCTTTTTCATCGATTTTCCCGGCCGTGTCAAGTACGATGTGGGATTCACCACCCTGGAGGAGCTTCAGGTGGAGATCCATGGAAAGGACTTTGATATTTATCTGCTGGAAGGTTCATCCATCAAAGAGATTGTGGCAAGTTTCCATAAGCTTGCGGGTAAGCCTTATATGCCTCCCAAATGGGGCCTCGGGTATTTCCAGTCCAGGTGGGGATATCAGACAGAAGAGGATGTGAAGAAGGTCTATGAGACCTTCAAGGAAGAAGAGATTCCACTGGATGGTATTTATCTGGATCTGGATTACATGGAGGACTTCAAGGACTTCACGCTTTCAGAAGAGAGATTCCCGAACTTCAAAAAAATGGCGCATGAAATGAAGGAAGAAGGGGTAAGGCTCATCCCCATCATTGATGCAGGCGTGAAGATCGAAGAAGGATATCACGTCTATGAGGAAGGCATAAAGGGAGACCACTTCGTGAAGGATGCAGAGGGCAAGCCCTATGTGGCAGCTGTATGGCCAGGAAAAGTGCATTTCCCGGATTTTCTGAAAGAAGAAACCCAAAAGTGGTTTGGAGACCAGTACAAGATCCTCACGGATGCAGGCATTGAAGGAGTCTGGAATGATATGAATGAACCCGCCATCTTCTATGATGAGACTTCGCTGCAAGAAGGGGTGGAGGCAGCCATCCTTGCCCAGGGCGGGAACCTGAATGTCAATGCGTTCTTCTCCTTACGGGACAAGTTCATGAACATCGGCAACAAGCTGGAATACTACAGAAGATTCTTCCATGAAATTGGAGACAGAAGGCTCACCAATGAGGAAGTGCATAATCTTTACGGATACATGATGACAAAGTCTGCCTCTTTAGGGCTTAGAAAGCACCTGGGAAAGAGACATGTCCTGATTTCAAGAGCTTCCTCCATCGGGATGCACCGGTACGGTGGCCTCTGGACCGGAGACAACAGCTCCTGGTGGAGTCACCTCTCCTTGAATCTTCGTATGCTGCCTTCTCTCAACATGTCCGGTTTCTACTATGTGGGCGCTGACACAGGAGGATTTGGCGGTCATGTCAGCGGTGAGCTTCTCACAAGATGGCTTCAGCTGTCTGTGTTCACACCTCTTCTTCGAAACCACTCTGCCATCGGCACCAGGGTTCAGGAACCCTATGCCTTCGGAGATGCTCTCACAAGAGCGAACAAGAAGCACATCGAAAGACGCTATATGCTGATTCCTTATCTGTACTCTGAGATGCTGAAGACCTATGAAACAGGAGGGATGATGTTCACGCCTCTTGCCTTTGAATTCTTCGGGGAAGAAGCTCAGCAGGCTGAAGATCAGATGCTTCTCGGAGAAGAGCTGATGCTGGCTCCAGTGGTCTCGCAGAATGCCAAGGGCAGGTATGTGTATCTGCCAGAAGACATGGTGCTGGTGGACTTTAAAAAATATGACTCCTCTCTGACACTTCTGAAAGATGGGGTGCATTATGTATCCTATACACTGGATGATCTGAAGTTCTTCTTAAGAAGAAACAGGATGATGCCCTACACCAATCCTTCCCAGACGGTGAAGGATCAGGATCTATCTGTGCTGAAGGTGCTCGGTTATGTGGATACAGAAGCAGTCTATGTGCTCTATGACGACGATGGTGAGAGCTTCGGCTACGAACAAGGAAAGATTTACAAAACAACACTCTATGCAAGAAAACTGGAGACCGGCGGTATGAAAGTGGAAGCAAAGAGCAATCATCCAGACCTTCAGACGGTGAATTTTACCCTCATGGATGGCGCTGGTGAAATATGGAACGAGGAGGTAAAAGTTCAGCGGGGATAACCCTTCGCTGAATGAGAACAGGCATGAAAAGACGCAGCAGCGGTATACTGATGCACATTTCCAGCTTACCAGGTCCCTATGGGATTGGAGATTTTGGAAAAGGTGCCTATGACTTCGTGGATTTTTTAGACAGAGCCAATCAGAAGGAATGGCAGATCCTGCCCCTGGGCATCACCGGATATGGAGATTCCCCCTATCAAAATTTCTCTGCTTTTGCAGGAAATCCTTACTTCATTGACCTTCATGAATTTTTGAAAGAAGGTTTTCTGGAAGAAGAGGAAATAGGACTGCTTCCTCTTGGAGACAATCCAGAGAAGGTGGATTATGGGATCCTCTACAAAAACAAAATGGAGCTTTTAAGAAGAGCCTATAAAAGAGCCCGAAGAAGCATCAAAAAAGAACTGGATGCCTTCTATCAGGAAGAAGCGTCCTGGCTTCGTGATTTTGCCCTCTTTATGGCTATTAAAGCAGAGCATCAGGGGATTTCCTGGCTCAGATGGCCGAAAGAGTATAAAGACAACAAATCAAAAGCGGTGCTGGAGTTTGAGAAAAACCATGAGAAAGAGATGTACTTCCATGTGTTTGTCCAATATTACTTCTTCAAGCAGTGGAAAGCCCTGAAGAGCTATGCCAACGACAAGAATATCCGAATCATCGGAGACATTCCCATCTATGTGGCGGAAGACAGCTCAGATCTATGGGGCCATAAAGAGCTTTTCAAGGTAGATGAGAAATTTGTGCCCCTGACTGTGGCTGGATGTCCTCCAGATGCTTTCTCAGAAACAGGGCAGCTTTGGGGAAATCCCATTTATGACTGGGAAGCCATGGAAAAGGATGGATACCAGTGGTGGGTGGAAAGAATCCGTGCAAGCTTCCTCATCTATGATGTGGTGCGCATTGATCATTTCAGAGGATTTGAAGCCTACTGGGAGATTAAAAACGGTTCTGAAAACGCAGTAAAAGGAAAATGGACCAAAGGACCAAACTTCAAGCTCTTCAAAAAAGTGAAGGAAGAGCTGGGAGATCTCGACATCATTGCAGAAGACTTAGGCTTTCTCACAGAAGAAGTGCATGAACTCATTGAAGAGACAGGCTATCCTGGAATGAAGATCCTTCAGTTTGCCTTTGATCCAAGAGAAGAATCCGACTATCTGCCACACACTTACAAGAACAACTGTGTGGTCTATACGGGAACCCACGACAATGACACCATCATGGGATGGATCAAAAATGTGAAGTCGGAAGATCTCATGCATGCCGGAAATTATCTCAAGCTGAGCTTTGAAGAAGGCATCAACTGGGGATTCATCCGTGGAGCATTCAGCTCTGTGGCAGATATGTGCATCATCCCGATGCAGGACTTCCTGGGCCTTGGAGAAGAAGCCAGAATGAATATTCCATCCACCCTTGGAAACAACTGGACCTGGAGAATGAAAGAAGACGCGCTGACTGAAGGACTGGCGGAAAAAATCGCTGGACTTACTAGATTATACGGGAGATAAGAATGAATAGAGAATTGATTACATCGAGAATGCAGGGATATGCCCTCACAACATTTGGAATGAACTTTGAAGATCTTGGCAACAAGGAAAAGTACACTGTATTTTCCAAAGCCATCATGGAAGACATCCTGCCTCAGTGGCAGGCATCTTTGAAGAAGTTTGACGGAAAGAAAAAGGCGTACTATCTTTCTGCAGAATTTCTCATGGGACGTGCTCTATCCAACAACCTCATCAATCTGAGAAAGCTCGAGGAGATGAAGGAAATGCTGGAAGGTCTGGGCATCGACTACAACGCACTGGAAGAAGCAGAAAGTGATGCAGGTCTTGGAAATGGCGGTCTTGGAAGACTGGCTGCCTGTTTCCTGGATTCTGCAGCGACCTTAAACTATTCCCTCACAGGGTATGGCATCCGCTATAACTACGGTATCTTTGAGCAGCAGTTCATCAACGGCTATCAGGTGGAAAAAGGCGATGAATGGCTTTCCCAGGGAGACTCCTGGTCCGTAAGAAGAGAAGACAAGAAAGTCCTTGTGACTTTCAAGGATCAGACCGTAGTGGCAGTGCCTTACGACACACCCATCATCGGTTTTGGTGGAGACACCATCAACACCTTAAGACTCTGGCAGTCAGAAGCGGTGAATGCATTTGATTTCGGTGCCTTCAACAATCAGGACTATGATAAAGCGGTAAAGGAAAAGAATGATGCGGAGAACATCTCCAAGGTCCTTTACCCCAATGACTCCATGGAAAAAGGAAAGATTCTGAGACTGAAGCAGCAGTACTTCTTTGTATCTGCTTCCCTGCAGGACCTCATAAGAGAGCATAAGAAGAACCATAACGACTTCAAGAACTTTGCAAAGCTCCATGCAGTGCAGCTGAATGACACCCATCCAGCGGTGGCAGTGCCTGAGCTCATCAGACTTCTGGGACTGGAAGGCGTAAGCTTCAAGAAGGCCATGTCCATTGCGGTGGATACCTTCGCCTATACCAACCACACCATTTTGAAGGAAGCGCTGGAGCAGTGGTCCGTGAAACTTTACAAGAAGATTCTTCCGGATGTGTACAAAATCATCGTGAAGATCGACAACATGATGAAGAAGGAGCTTCTGGAAAAGGGCGTTTCTGAAGACAAGCTTTCTGAGTTTGCCATCATCGCAGACGGCAACATCAAGATGGCGTGGCTGTCCATTTATGGCACCCATTCCACCAACGGTGTGGCTGAGCTTCATACAAACATCCTGAAGGAGACCGAGCTTCGTGAATGGTACCTGCTTTATCCAGAGCGGTTCAACAACAAGACCAATGGAATCACCCAGAGAAGATGGCTTGTGGAAGCAAACCCTCGTCTTGCGGAGTTCATCACAGAGCTTCTTGGAGATGAATCCTGGATCACAAACCTGGACAATCTGAAAGAACTGAAGAAGTTTGCATCAGATGATGAGGTTATCCGAAGATTCATTGAGATCAAAAAGAGCAAGAAGAAAGAGCTGAAGGAGTATATCCTGGCGAAAGAAGGCGTGGAGATTGACGAGAATTCCATTTTTGACATCCAGATCAAACGTCTTCATGAATACAAGAGACAGATACTAAATGCCTTCCATATCCTTTATCTCTACAATAGACTGAAGGAAGATGAGACCTTTGACATCACGCCAAGAACTTTCATCTTTGGCGCAAAGTCTGCACCAGGGTATGACAGAGCGAAAGCCATCATCAAGTTCATCAATGCCATTGCAGAACTTGTGAACAATGACGAGAGCATTAAGGGCAAAATCAAGGTGGTCTTTGTGGAAAACTACGGCGTTTCTTACGCCCAGAGGCTCTTCCCCGCAGCGGACATCTCCGAGCAGATTTCTACAGCTGGAAAGGAAGCTTCTGGTACTGGAAACATGAAGTTCATGCTGAACGGTGCACCCACCATTGGAACCTTTGATGGAGCCAACGTGGAAATCGTGGAAGAGGCAGGACTGGAGAACAACTATATCTTCGGACTCACGGTAGAGCAGATTGAAGAAATCAAGGACAGTTATGATCCTGTGAAGGAACTGAAGAAGAACAAGAGGCTGGAGAAGGTGGTGAATGCACTTACCGACGGCACATTTGACCTGAAGCCTGAAGAGACCTTTGAAGAGCTGAAGAACTCACTTCTGAAGGGAGCATCCTGGCATACCCCGGACAACTACTTTGTCATCAAGGACTTTGATGCATATGTAGAAGCTCAGGAGAAAGTAGGAGAAGACTTTAAAAATGAGCTGGAGTTCTATAGAAAGGCATTCATCAATATGGCTTCCGCTGGAAAGTTCTCCTCGGACAGAACCATCGAAGAATATGCCAAGGAAATCTGGAACATCGAGAGCATCACATCCCGTGAAGTCTAACTCGTTCTAGAATAAAACAAGGGAAAATCCTTAAGGTGAGATGAGAGTGGATTCCTATTGGGAATCAAGGATTTTGGCAAAGCGATATACGTTGTGCAAACGCTAGCACTAAGATTTTGCCAAAATCTGCTCTTTTTTCACAAAATAGGGTAGATTTTTCCGAAGTAAGAGGGTATAATCAAAGAGTAAAGCGTTTTCATTTGAGTTTTTGTGCAAGCGTATGCACCGAAGCGAAGCGGCTGTGTCCATTCTAGCATGCTATGTTCCGGGATATACCTTTTACTTTTCACTCTCAAGAAAACGGTTACGATTTGATTCAATATATCAAAATACAACTGTATTAGGAGGATAAAAAATGAAGAAAATCACTTCACTCGTACTTGCGCTGATGCTGTCACTTTCAGTAGCTGCATGCGGATCCAAGGATGAACCAGAAACCCCAGAGACCCCAGGAGAAACTCCTGTAGAGACCCCAGGTGAGGAACCTGGCGAAGAAGGACTTACAGGTTCCATTACTGTTCAGGCTGAAGAAGGTTGGAAGGCTTACTACGAAGCTGCTGTTGCTAGATTCCTAGAAAAGAACCCAGACGCTTCCGTTGAACTGAAGATTACTGGAGCATTTGATATGCTGGACATTCTGGACAGCACAGACCCATCCAATGAAGACATCGCTGACGTTTATGCAATTCCTGCAGACAGACTTGCTGGCCTGAACCAGAACGAAGCTCTTGCACCAATGGATGCAAAGGCAATGGCTGAGAAGGTCGGCGGATTTGCAAACTATGATGCAGGTCTTGGCGGAAACTTCAACGTGGACGGCGACTACCTTGCATTCCCAATGAACGTTGAAACACTTGTTGTTTATGCAAACAAGGCAAACGCTGAAGCAGAAGGCATTGACCTGACCAAGAGCATCGAAATGAACGAAGCTGGTCTGAACCTTCTTATTCCAATGTTTGATGCTTGGTTTGGCGTAGGTGTTCTGAACTCCTCCGACATCGAGCTTCTTGGAAAGAACGACGACGGCACACTCTTCTCCGATTTCACAGCTGAATGGGCTGACCTTGCTCCAGAAAAGCAGGCTACAGTTACAGCGATTTTTGAATACTGGAAGAAGACACAGGAAACCAATGCTTCCCTTTGGGATGCTGAAGCTGCTTGGGGTATCCTGGATACCGAATTCACCACTGGTGGAACAGGCGTAGCTAGAATTTCCGGTCCATGGGATGCTGGCACATTCACAACCCAGGCTGGAGAAAACCTTGAAATCATGCCAATCGGAACTGTTACTGTTGCTGGAAAGCCAATGAAACACTGGAAGGGCGGATGGGGACTTGCCATCAACTCCAGAAATGAAGGCGACGACGAAAAGATGGCACTTGCTGAAGCATTCATCGTAGAACTGATGAACACAGACTACGCTGTAGACTTCTTCAAGGGTACAGGCAAGATCATGGAAAACGTTCCTGCTGATGTATACCTGAGCTCTGACCTTTCCGATCAGGAAAAGTCTATCATTGAGAACGTACTTGCTTCCTACCAGGATGCACCTGCAAGACCTCTGTTCCAAGAATGGGGATCTGTATGGGATACATGGAAGAACGCAGTACTGTCCTGGTCATCTGTAAAGCCTGCAGATGCTGAGGCAGCTTATAAGGAAATCAAGGCAGCATTCGATGCAATGATGCTGAACTTCTAGAATAGACAGAATAGATTTTTGGGGGAAAGAGAGGCTTAGGCCTCTCTTTCTATACCTTATAAGAAGTTTTGATGGTAGAATGATATAAGAGTGAATGGACAAAAACCAAAGACAAAAAGAGAAGTCCGAAACAAGACAGATGTGGAGAACATAGGAAGGAAGAAGCATGAACACTTATCAGAAGTTTCCCAAAAAACAGTTATATATCATCCTGGCCGCAGCGGCTCTTGTGATCCTTGCCAGTTCACTGGATGTGCTGATGCGCGTGAAAGACGCATCGGTCTTTGAAGCCTGGAAAGAGAGTGCCATAGCCTTTGGGACCTTTACAAGTGAGAATCCTCCGACCCTCAATGATTATGTGGGTGTGGAGCTGTTCAGATATCTTTTTAAGATTGCCATTCCAGTAGGATTTGCGCTTCTGACGTTTCTGACCTATCAGAAACTGACCTTAACCAAAATCTATATCTTCATCTGGTCTGTGCTTCTTGTGGGAGGCCTGGCTTATACATTCTTTGAACTGAATTTTTATTCGGTATTCTATTATCTGGTGATAGCAGGATACCTGATCCTCATACTGACGGTTCTCTCTCTATTTGAAGAGCTGAACAAGAGTAAAAAATTGTAAAGGTGGGAAGAGATCGTGGCGAAATACAGCAAAGTCCTTTATGACTATATTGGACGAACCTATGAAAGAAAGAATCTGTATCTCAAGGAAGTCGCCTTGCTCCAGGATAAGATCCGGGAAGGCTCTCCAAAAGAGAAAGAATCCTTGAAAACTCAGCTGAAAGAATTGATAAGCAAGAAAAATGACCATCCGTATCTGAAGGAACTGAAAGAATACGATCATAAAGAAAAGAGGTTCCTGGAAGATCTTAAGAAAAAATCAGCACAGCATCAAGCGTCTCTTGAGAAGGGGCTTTCAAAAGATGTAGTACATTTGGAGTGCTTGCTATTTGAGAGCAAGGCGAAAATGGAATTCTACAAAGAGTACACCGGCCTGACCTATGATGCGGTGTATTTCTATAAAGAAGCGTCCATTCATCAGAAGCTCATACCAAACATCATCTACAACATCAAGAAACTGGAAGAGGACCTGCGAAAAGCGGAGAACTACCATGGAGAAGAAAACAAGGAAGCCATTGCTAGAGAGATAGGCCGCTTCAAGAGTGAGCAGAATGCGATCTATGAGAAAAGACTCGCGGAGCTGAAAGAAAAAAGAAAAGAAGGACTGATTTCTGAGAAAGCACTGAAGAACGGAAAGAAGGAACTGAAGAAAAAATATCAGTATGCCGTCCGTGTGAAAGAATACGAAGATCCAGACAAAATGAAACGAGAGCTCATAAAGAGCAAGAAGTTTGAACTGAAAGACTACACCAAGGTTCAGAAAAGAGTCCTCAATGCTGACGTGGCCGATGCCAGAAGAAACACACCGACTGAAACCATGAAGACCACACCGATCAATACGATCGCGGGAGCATTGATCCCAGGACTTGGACAGCTTTTAAACAAACAGCCGGTGAAGGCAGCTCTGTTCTTTCTTGGTCTTCTCTTTGTCTATGTGGTTGCCATTCCTTATGCCTTAGGCTACGGAAATTATCAGGGCGAAGGCATCGCGGGACTCATCAGTCTTGCGGAAGGGGCCAGAAGAATCGATAAGTCACTGATCTTCATGATTGAAGGCATCGTGGCCATCGTGTTCCTGCTTTTTGCTGCAGGCATCATGGTGGCGAACTTCAGAGATGTTCGTGGCGTAGAAAAAGGCGTCATGAAAGGAATTCGCGAAAAGAACTGGTTTGAGACCACTCAGACCATTGAAGAAGATGGATTCCCTTATCTTGTGTCCATACCCGCTCTCATCGTCATCTCCTTCATCGTCCTGGTGCCGATTTTCACAGCGATTCTCCTTTCCTTTACAGGAATGGATCCAAAGAATCAGAGCAAATTCCCTTGGGTTGGCATCCAGAACTATAAGCTCATCGCACTGGGAGAAGGACTTGCGGGATCTGTTTTCTGGCAGATCTTCGGATGGACGATCATCTGGACATTAACCTCCACCACCTTGGCTATATTCATCGGATTTGGACTGGCACTTCTTGCCAACAATCCAAGAATCAAGGGAAAAGGCATCCTTCGTATGATCTATCTGTTGCCTTGGGCAGTACCTGCTTTTATCACCATCATGTTCTTCAGTATCATGTTCTCTACCCAGGGAGCTCTGACGGAGGTGGTGCAGAATGTCTTTGGTGTTGCCATTGACTTTAAGAACAGCACCTTCTGGTCCAGGTTCATTCTGGTGATGCTGCAAGGGTGGCTGGGAAGCTCTTATGTGTTCCTTCTCTCCACGGGTGTTCTTCAAGCGATACCAGAAGACCTCTACGAAGCGGCGGACATAGACGGCGCCAACACCTGGCAGAAGATCAGAAGAATCACGCTTCCTATGGTTTTATTCCAGACAGCACCGCTACTCGTGAACCAATATACCTTTAATTTTAATAACTTCTCCATCATCTATCTCTTTAATGGTGGAGGACCCTTCAATCCAACGAAGTATGGAAACCTGGCGGGATCCTCGGATATCCTCATTTCCTATATCTATAAGCTGACCATGGACAATCAGTATCAGGCCATTGGTGCCTCGATCTCCATTGCCATCTCCCTGGGGCTTATGGTCTTCGCATTCATTGGATTCAAGAACTCAAAAGCCTTTAAGGAGGAGAGACTGTAATGAGTATTTTCAAGAAAAAACAAGAACTTTATTTGTCAGACAGACAGCCTCTCACCGTGGTGGGGAAGATTCTTCTTCTTGTGAGCTACGCCATCCTCTTCGGATGGGCCTTTGTCATTGTGTGGCCTCTGACCCAGATGGTCGTCTCTGCCTTCAACGGTAATCAGGGGAGATATCTGATCCTCAATAAAATTACGGATGAAAGCTACATGTTCTCCTTGAAGCACTTTGAGTTTCTGTTCACAGAAACCAAATATCTTCTATGGGTGAAAAACACACTGGTCATCGCCATTGCCACAGCGACTCTGACCATCATCATTGTCTCCTTTACTGGATACGCGTACTCCAGATTCCGCTTTAAAGGAAGAAAAGCAAGCCTCATGGCCATCATGCTGATTCAGACCATTCCTTCCTTTGCAGGAATCACTGCGTACTACACCATGCATTCCATCATCTCTTCGGTGGCCCCAGTGTTTACCAGACAGATGATGCTGATCCTCATTTACGCCGGTGGCGGTATTGCTGCCAACACCTTTATCCTGAAAGGATATATGGACTCCATCTCTACAGAGCTGGATGATGCGGCGAAGATTGATGGATGTTCCAACATGAAAGTGTATAGACTCATCATCATGCCCATTGTGCGGCCAATGCTTTCGATCATCGCCCTCTGGTCTTTCATCGGACCTTTCATGGACTATCTGCTGCCACGAGTGCTCCTCACAAACGCCAATGACTATACATTGGCCCAGGGGCTCTACACACTCATGAACAATAGAGAAACATTGAACCAGCCGGCCTTTGCCGCTGGAGGGCTCCTTACCGCTGTACCGATTGTCATCTTGTTTGCAGTGCTTCAGAAGCAGCTGATTTCAGGACTGGCACAGGGCTCAGTGAAGGGCTAAAAATAGGAACATGGAGGTAGAAGTAAATGAAAGTATCCTTAAAAAATATCGGTAAGAAGTATGAAGGCCGGGAAGAGTTTACCTTAAGAAACATCAACCTGGAAATAGAAGATAAAGATTTCTGTGTCATTCTGGGACCCTCAGGCTGTGGAAAGACCACACTTTTAAGAATGATTGCAGGCCTCAACTCCATCACAGAGGGAGATCTGCTTTTCAATGAAAAAAGAATGAATAAAGTACCATCTAAGGACAGAGACATAGCCATGGTGTTCCAGAGCTATGCCCTCTATCCTCATATGACGGTCTATGACAATATGGCATTTTCCCTTGCCATGAGAAAAGAGAGAAAGACCGTCATTGACGAGCGTGTAAGAGAAGCGGCTGAGCTTCTTCAGATCACCAATTATCTCCACTCTAAGCCATCGGATATTTCCGGCGGTCAAAGACAGAGAGTTGCCCTGGGGCGTGCCATGGTGAGAAAACCAAGAGTGTTCCTCATGGATGAGCCTTTGTCAAACCTTGATGCGAAGCTTCGTGAACACATGAGAGTGGAGCTGGTGCGTCTTCATAAATCTCTGGAGACCACGTCCATCTATGTCACCCATGACCAGACAGAAGCCATGACCATGGCTACTAAGATTGTCCTCATGAACGAAGGAAAGATCCAGCAGGCAGGTAAACCGGATGAGTTCTACAATAAACCTGCCAATCTCTTTGTGGCAAGATTCATCGGTTCTCCAACCATGAACATCTTCGAAGGGAAGATTGAAGGAGGAAGATTCATCTCCAATGACGGCTCCATCAAGGCTTCTGCAAGTGCCCATGATGAAGCCCGTGTGAAGGCCTTTGAAGGAAAGAACGTGTCCCTTGGCATCCGCTCTGAAAGATTCCTTACCGGGGAAGCGGAAGAAAAGATCGAAGTGAAAGTGGATGTGGTGGAAATGCTGGGTAAAGAGAAGATTCTTTACACCAACCTGCCATCTGGGGATGAAGTGGTCATCTCTGTCCCAGGTCATCTGGAATTCTATGAAGGAGAAAGCTACACCTTTGGCATCGACCACGGATCCCTGCACTTCTTTGATACAGAGACAGGAAACAGAATCAATATTTAACAGCTAGAGGAAAGGGAGAGTAGAAGACCTTGATGAAGACGAATCAGACTACGGTCAAAGATGTGGCCCTAAAGGCAAAGGTTTCGCCTTCCACAGTATCCAGGGTGATTTCCAATCATCCGAAAATCAGTGAGGAGACGAGAAAAAGAGTATTGAAAGTCATGGACGATCTGGGATATTATCCCAATGCCATCGCCCGTTCTTTGGCATCCAAAAAAACAGGTACTTTAGGGGTGATTCTGCCGAACCGTACTGAGGACCTTCTTCTGAATCCTTTTTTCCCGGAAGCCCTCAGAGGCATCATCAAAGGAGCGGCATCCGCTTCCTATGATGTGCTTCTCTCCAGCTCCACTGAAGGGAAAAGTGAACTGGAGATTGTCAAAACCTTCATCAGAAGCTCCAAAGTGGATGGCATCATCCTCATGAGCAGTAAAGTCAATGACGAGTGCCAGGAGTATCTTTCAAGCATTGAGTTTCCCTTCTCTCTCATTGGTTCTCCCTATGACCATAAAGAGAAGGTCAATCATGTGGACAACGACAACTACATGGCAGCCTATGAGCTCACCACCTATCTCAGCATGATCGGCAGAAAACGTATTGCTCTCATTGCCGGTGAAGTGGGGCAGATGGTAACCATGAAAAGAATAGAAGGGTATAAGAAAGCTCTGCAGGAAAGCAATCTTCCCTTTGATGAGACGCTGCTTTATACAGGGAAGTTTGATGAGGAAACAGGATACACCTATGGGGTGGACATCCTGAACCTTACGCCCATGCCGGACGCCCTCATCATTACGGACGATCTCATTGCCTTTGGTGCCACCAAGGTTTTTAAGACAGCTGGAATCTCCATTCCTAAGGACCTGGCCATTGCAAGCTTCAACAACAGTATCCTTTCCAGGTACTCGGATATTCCACTGACCAGCGTGGACATCAATTCCTTTGATCTTGGATACTACTCCGTGGATCTTTTGGCAAAAGCCATCAATGAGGGGGTAAAGGGCAGAAAGCTCATCATCCCCTATGAGATTGTCAAAAGACAGTCCACGGAGGGAGAGGCAAAGTAGAATTTTTCAAGGTGCCGTAGCAACGTCTATGGCCCTTTTTTTATAACCATCATGAATCGTATAGACAGAAAAAGGAGATTTATCCTATGAATTTGCATGCATTATATCACCAGACCACTGTGCCCTATGCCTATCCTCTGGATGAGGAGCATCTTTATGTGAGGCTGCGGGCAGCCAAAGGAGATCTTTCGGAAGTGAAGGTCTACTACAGGGACCGCTATCAGTGGCCTGCTCTCTATAAGATCAAGACGTTGAAAAAGTCCTACGCGGACAAGCTGTTTTCTTACTATGACACTGCGCTGGCCCTCCATAGGAACCGGTATGCCTACTACTTTGTGCTGCGCACCAAAGAAGGGAGAAGGTATATCATGGATGAGCGTGGGGTGTGGGAGAAAAAGCCCAGGGTCCTAAGACCCTATCAGTTTCCTTATATTGCTTCAGAGGATGTCTATAAAGGTGCAGACTGGCTGAAAGAGGCCATCTGTTACCAGATTTTCCCAGACCGGTTCCACCGGGGAGAAGAAAGCGATCAGGTCATTGAGGAGGCTTCTTTAGCGCCCTGGGGAGCGAGACCCACCACAAAAAACCATTTTGGCGGAAACATCAAAGGCATCACGGAGAAAATTCCCTATCTCAAGGAGTTGGGTGTAACGCTTCTCTATTTTACTCCGCTGTTCACCTCTTCCTCCAATCATAAGTACAATACCAAAGACTATCTGGAGATCGATCCGAGATTCGGTTCTCTGAAAGAAACCAAAGAGCTGGTGAGGCTTTGCCATGAGGCTGGCATCCGGGTGGTCTTTGATGCGGTGTTCAATCATACAGGACATGATTTCTTCGCCTTTCAGGATGTACTGGAAAAAGGGGAGGAGTCAGAGTATGCAGACTGGTTTCATATTGATTCCTATCCTGTGTCTCTGGCCAAAGCCAATTATTACACCTTTGCAAACCGTGTGTCCTATATGCCTAAGGTGAATCTCAAAAACCAGGGCATCCGGGAGTATTTCCTTAAGGTTGCCAAGTACTGGATCCGGGAGGTGGGCATTGACGGCTATCGCCTGGATGTCTGTGATGAACTGTCCCATGATTTTCTGAAAGATCTTCGGAAGGCCGTGAAAGAGGAGAAGGAAGATGCGGTGCTCATTGGGGAGATCATGCATGAAGCGGAGACTTTTCTGGATGGCACAGAGCTTGATTCCATCATGAATTATCCCTTCCGGCATGCCATGGTGGATACCTTTGCCAGGGAAGAGCTTTCCCTTTCTGAGTTTTTCCAGGTGCTTTTAAAAAATCAGGTGCTTTATCGGGAGGACATCACCGCCCAGATGCTGAATCTTCTGGGCAGCCATGACGTGCCAAGGTTTTTGACGGAGTCTGGTGGAAACAAGAAGAAACTTATGCTGGCCACGGCCTTTCAGTTCCTCTACAAGGGGGTGCCCTATGTCTATTATGGGGATGAGATCGGTCTTACCGGAGGGAAAGATCCTCTTTGCAGAAAGACCATGATTTTTGAGGAGGACCGTCAGGATGAGAAGCTTCTTTCGTTCTTCAAGACCATGATCCGTTTGAGAAAAGACCATCCAGTACTTACCCATGGACACTTCACCTTAAAGAGTGTGGAAGAGAAGACCTTCCACTTCACAAGAGAAGATGACAAGGACCGGGTGGAAGTCTTCTTTAATCTTGCACCGGATGAAAGACGGGTGCCTCTGGATAAGAACCTGCATGGCATCAATCTTTATACTGGTGAGGAAGTGGATGCGGATGGCAGCTGTGTTCTTTCAGGACAGTCGTTCCTGGCTGTGCTGGTAAAAAAATGAAAAGGAGAACAATCGCGATGAATAAACGAAAACTCCTAAGTGTGCTCCTGGTCTCTGTTCTATCTATAGGGCTTTTCGCCTGCAAGAAAGACGAGACCATCTATAGAACCTCCAGCGAAGGAGCCTTCGCCTACGAAAATGCCACGGTGTATTTCGCCATGACGGACCGGTTTCTGGATGGAGATGAAAAGAACAATGATTCTTACGGCAGAAGGAATCCCGATGAACTGGGAAAGAGCATCGGCACCTTCAACGGCGGGGACATCAAAGGACTCACAAAGAAGCTGGAGGAAGGGTACTTTGAGGATCTGGGGGTCAATACCATCTGGATCACCGCCCCTTATGAGCAGATTCACGGCTATATCGGTGGAGGAGAGCGGGGAGATTTTGCCCACTACGGTTTCCATGGTTATTATGCCCTGGACTGGACCATGATGGACCGAAATGTCGGTACCGTAGAAGAGTTCCGCACCTTTGTGGATACGGCGCACAGCCAGGGGATCCGCATCCTCATGGATGTGGTGATGAATCATGTGGGGTATCCCAATCTTACGGATATGCTGACCTATGACTATGGCAACGTGAACCTTCCGGAAGGGTATGAAGTGAAGGAAGGCATGGACTTTTTTGACTACAGCAAATACGTCGACTACGAGAGCGAAGCTTCTTTTGAGAACTACTGGGGAGACTGGGTCCGAGCTGGGCTCCCAGGGTATGAAGAGCCAGGAGAATCTGAAATCACCTTGTCTTTGGCGGGTCTTCCTGATGTGAGGACGGAAGTGGAGGAGGATCTGGGTCTTCCACCGATTTTAGAGAGAAAATGGGCCATGGAAACGGATAAAGAATATGAGGCTTATATTCTGCCAGCTTCCAAAGAGCTTAGAAAGGACCTGGGCCTTCCACCTTATGCCTACATCACCAAATGGCTCGCAGCCTTTGTGGAGGAGTTCGGTGTAGATGGCTTTAGAGTGGACACCGCAAAGCATGTAGAGATTGAGCGCTGGGAAAATCTGGCAAATGAAGCCCAGAAGGCTCTGGAATCCTGGCGGGAGAAGAATCCGGAAAAAGCTGGAGCAGACTTCACGGAAGATTTTTATATGATGGCGGAGGTCTGGGGCCATGGGGTTCTGAAGGACTACTACTTTGACCATGGATTTGATGCGGTGATTAATTTCACCTTCCAGGGTCTAAAAAAAGACGGCCCAGCATTTAGAGCATCCTCCATGTCTGGGGTGTATGAGAACTACGCCAAGACCCTCCATGGAGAAGATCCTTTTAACGTTCTCAGCTACCTTTCCCAGCATGACACTACTTTGTACCCCAGAGAAAAGCTCATAGAAGGGGCCACAAAGCTGCTTCTCTTGCCAGGCGCTGTGAAGATCTTCTATGGAGATGAGACTGCAAGGCCCATGGGGGATGGCGGGTCTGACAAAACCCAAGGGACCAGGTCTCCCATGAATTGGGACAGTGTGGACGAAGAGGTGCTGACTCATTTTAAGAAGCTTGGAAGCTTCCGGAACCGGAACATTTCTGTGGGGGCAGGCACTCACGAGATGCTTTCGGAAGAGCCTTTTGTCTTCACCAGAACCTATGATAAAGAAGGAATCTTTAATCGTGTCCTCGTATATCAGGGGCCAGCTGGCGAAGTGCAGCTTGATCTTCAGGCAGCATTCAAAGAAGGGATGACTCTGAGAGACGCCTACACGGGAACCCTTTATGAGGTGAAGGAAGGAAAAGTAACGCTACATGTGGATGAAATCGGGCTTTCCTTATTGGAGGCCGTGGAAAAAGTGGAGTAAAAACAGCTCATGGAGAAGACCTGTGAATCTTTTGTGAAAGGATTCCAGGTCTTCTTTCCTGCTCTTTATAGCGCTGAACAGGAAGACTATAATGAAAGAAAAGGGATGCTTCTTTAAAGGAGGAGAACAGAATGAAACTGACCTTCTACCCCAGTACAAAAACTGGTATTTATGCCATCACCTTTATGATCATGGCGGTGATTCTCGTGGTGGTTGTGGCGTATCTTGGACAGGACATGGAGGTGGAACCGGAGGGAAGCTTCTTTGATCATATGAACCTTGCAGTGATGACACTTCTGGCGTTTCTTTTTTCGATCATCTCTTTGGTCACAGGGCTTCTTGGACTGATAAGGGACAAGGAAAGGTCTATCCTTTGCTTTGGTGCTGTGCTGGTTTCCTTTGTCGCTGTGTATTTTGGCACCATGGAGTTTATTGGTGAAATGAATCTCTTTAACTTGCAGACGAAATGATAGAAGGAGGGAATTTGTAACCGAAAGGTCATTGCTTCGCCTTGAGTATTCTGTACAATGAAGGAAATAAGGGACACTGAAAGATATTTGAGGGGGAATACCATGAAAAAGTTCGCGATACTCTTGTTATCGATACTGCTGGGAATCTTCATCATAGGTTGTGACCAGAAAAAAGAGGTTCCTGAAAATCTGGACGGACCTTGGGACAGGCGTCCAGCCATTTTGGTGGATGGAGAACTGTATTTATCCACAGGAGAGATCCTTCTTGTGGAGCTGGATACCGATGCGGCTAAAACCGTGACCAAGGTGGTACAATCCAGTAATCTCCCAACGAAAGAAGGAGAAATTAATTTTCCTATGCCTGAAGCAAAATATGTAAAGGTGATGGAGGACTCAGCGTATGTAGCTGTCCTTGTAGGACAAAAATGGGAGAAATTTGTGAGGGAATTTGATCCGCTAAGGAGTGAGGATGGTAAAGCACCGGATGAAGCCACCATGCATCTGACAGCTGATCAGCAAATGGCCGTGGATCACTGCATAGAGTTTATCAGGAAGTCCAGTTTTGGGGCGAAAGACAGGATCGATACAAAGCGGATAGAGATCAAAGAAGCAGGGAATGCAGCATACGAATCCGTATATGGCGAGGATGGGATTGTTGATGAAAAAGAAGTGGATCCTACGGATTGGGTCATCACCATTGGAGAGACTTCCGATCATGACTATGCCGTTTTTGTATGTGACAGTATAACCTTTGAAGTCATTGGGTATATACCCATAGAATAAGATGAAGAAGCATAAAACTGAATGAAGAGGATAGAATGAACCCGGAATTTTTGAAGTGAAAAGTTCCGGGTTCATTACGGTTCTTTAGATTTGAATCCAAGATCATTTTATCTTGTGATATAAAGTGGAGGATCCCATTAGCTGAGCTGTCTGATCTTTTCTGCCAGAGCAAAGAACTCCTTTTCCAAGTGTGGACGCTCTTCTTTCTTCGCCTGGAGGAGCTTATGGGAGAGCTCTGCCTGCCTCATTTTAAGCAGAAGGATCGTTTCTTCTGTTTTTGGCTTATCATCTCTTTCCAGATATTCTGTGAGGGTCCCTGGAAACCGTGTGAGCTGTTTGTCATTCAGATGCCAGATTTCCTTTGCCACTTGCTTCATAAAGTAGCGGTCATGAGTAATAAGAAGCATGGCGCCTTCATAGCCTTTTAAGGCTTCCTCAAAGACTTCTTTGGTTTCCAGATCTAGAAAATTGGTTGGCTCATCCAGAATGAGAAGGTTGCATTTCGTGAGAAGGAGCCGAAGAAGAGATACCCGGAGCTTCTCTCCATAGCTTAAGTGCTTCATGGGAAGAAATACAGAGTCTCCTTTGATCTTCAGGCCGCCCAGAAAGTTACGGATGTCGCTTTCTATAGGATGTAGTGGGAGTAGAAGCTCCAGTGGAGTCTCCTCCTCATTGAAGCCAGTGAGCTCCTGAGAAAGATACCCGAGCTGCACCGACGGAGAGACCGTGACGGTTCCCTCGTGAGAAAGCTCACCAAGTAGAATTTTCATCAAGGTGGTTTTACCCGCCCCGTTTTCGCCCAGAAGACCAATCTTATCCTCCCGTCTGATTTCTAACGAGATGTCCTGAAAAAGTACCCGGTCAAAGGCCTTTCCAAGACCTTCCCCACGAAGAAGCACCGGGGGTGTTTTCTCCTCGGAAGTGAGAAATGACAGCTTCACTTCTTTTTCTGAGGTAGGTTTCTCTTTCACCTCCAAGAGTTCGATGCGCTTTCGCATGGACTTTGCTTTCTTCTGGAGCTGCTTGTTTCTTCCTCGAAGATAATCGTTCTGAGACAGGGTCTCCATTTTGTTCGCCTTTTGGGAGATTCCTTGGGCTGCAGCTTCCAGAGCTTTTTTCTTTCTGGTGTATTCCACATATTCCATGTTCTCCCGGGCCATGTCTTCGTCCCGCTTTTTCTTGAAAGCGGTATAATTTCCGGTATATTTTTTGAGCTTTCCTTTTTCCAGATGATAGATCTTAGAGACGCTATGATCGAGAAATTCCCGGTCATGGGAGATGAGAAGCACCGCACCATCGTACTCTTTCAGAAATTCCTCCAGGGCCTTGATGCTTTCCACATCCAGAAAGTTTGTGGGTTCATCCAGAAGCAGCAGAGGAGGAAGCTCTTTGATGGCATTGAGGAAGGCGAGTTTTGTCTTTTCGCCACCGCTCATGTGCTGAAATGGGGTATGTAAAAGCTCTTTCATTCTAAAGGCGTCCATGAGTTTCAGGACTCTCTTGTCGTAGCTTTGGGAGTCTTCCAGCAGTTTTTTCAGCGTGGATTCCTCTAAAGCTGACTGCTGATGGAGATGGCCATAGGGGACAAGAATCTTCCCGTAGCCTTTTTCTGGAGAAAGCTCCCCCAGAAGGATCTTGAATATCGTTGTTTTTCCGGACCCGTTTCTTCCTAAAATGCCAATGCGGTCTTTGTCGTGCACTTCCAAGGAAATGTCATGAAAAAGATCCTTGGCTGGAAAGCTCAGGGTCACAGTTTTTAATTGCGCTTTGAGCAAAAAAATCACCTCGTCTATTTTCTACCTGCCCAAAGCATGGGGAGGCAGAATTATTTGGTTTTATCTGTGATCGCTGTTGTCATCCACATTTGTTCATACCTCCATGTTTTTTTTCAGTATACGGCAAAGACACTGGAATCTCAAGAAAATAGAGAAAAATCCCGCAAGAAAGAAAAGTAGATCTTTCTGTCCCGCGGGATTTTATCTATAGATTGAATTTCTTGAAAAAGAGAGGATAGAGGAATATCGCAGTAAAGGTCACTAGGAAGTAGCGGAGAAGATCATAAAGGGCCTTATCTGGAAATAGTGCCCCCAGGCCTTCTTTGATGAGAAGAATGAGAAGAATCCCAATCAGCACCCGAAGGACTTTCTTTAAAGGTGTGCCCTTTACTTCAAACTGCACATAGTTCTTCTCTAGAAGGATGCCCAGGAAAAATCCGGCATAGGAGCCAAAACTTTTGATAAAGTCCTCAGACCCTACAAAGAAAAGAGCAGGGATAAAGAGAAGAAAAGTGAGGGTATAGAGCACTTCGGGCTTCATCTTCTTCAGAAGCCTTGCACAGAGAAAAGCGGTAAGGAGTCCAAGAAGAATACCCACCACAGCATCTTTTGGGTAATGAACACCCAGATAGATTCTAGAGAGGCCAATGAGAAAGATCAATATACCAAGAAGGAGGGTGAGCCATTTCTTTTTATACTCTATCATAAAGGCTCCGCCTGTAGCAGCGCCATTTTGACTGTGACCGCTGGGAAAGGACTTTCCCGTGGCGGTTTCAGGCCGAAGGGTTCGGATGCCTTCTTCACCGATGGGCCGCTCAAAGGAGAACATCTCTTTTAGGGTATTGTTGAGAAGAAGACTTGTGAACACGGTATAGGCGAGGGTTTCTCCGAATTTCTTGTTCATCGTCCAGTAGATGATAGCCAGAAGCGGCACCATGAAAAGCTCCTCCCCAAAGATGGTGATGCCTTCAAAGAATGCGTCCAGAAAAGGTGTGTGAATACTTTGTACTGTGCGGATGAGATCCAGTTCCATGACATTTCCTCCAGTCTATATGCTTTACTTCTATTGTAGTGCTTCTTCAGAAGTTTTCAACAGTCATGAATTTCCTATTGTTTCTCAATGAGAATCAATGAGAATGAATGTCGCTCTCAATTAATAAGAATGAATATTAAATTATAATAATTCTATTTACAGATAATTATTTCTAGAGTATGATGAAGATAAGAAAAAATACCCTGCCATTTCGGGGAATTCAGGCAGGAAGAAAGGGGAAAGAAAAATGGACGGTGTGGCAACGGAAAATAAAGATTTTATGAGTAAAATAAGACCTCATCTGGAACTGATCAATGCAGCAGTCAGTGGTGTGCTGATTCTTCTAGGGTGGTATCTTTTAACTGCCAAAGAAGAATCACGAGCCATTCCTGTGATCTTCATCCTGGCCTATGCCATTGGGGGATATTATAAAGCAAAAGAGGGGTTCTTTGAGACCATTAAGCAAAGAACGCTTAATGTGGAGCTTCTGATGATTTTAGCTGCTGTAGGATCAGCGGTTATTGGTTACTGGATGGAAGGGGCGATCCTCATCTTCATCTTTGGCCTCAGTGGCGCCTTAGAAACTTATACCATGAACAAAAGCCATAAGGAGATTTCAGCTCTGATGAGTCTTCAGCCAGAAGAAGCTGTGAGGATTTTAGATGATATGGAAGAGACGGTTTCTGTGAAGATGCTCCGTGTAGGAGATCTGCTTCTTGTGAAACCCGGCGAAAGAATTCCAACCGATGGAAAAATCATAGAAGGTGTCAGTGCCATCGATGAAGCTGCCATCACAGGAGAGTCTATTCCAGTGACGAGAGGACCTGGGGATGAGGTTTATGCAAGTACTGTCAATCTGCGGGGAAGTCTTAAGATTGAGATGACCAAAGCCAGTGATGAAACTCTGTTCAGTAAGATCATTGCCTTGGTGCAAAATGCCCAGAGTGAGAAGTCTCCTTCCCAGCAGACCATTGAAAAGTATGAAGGGCCTTATGTGTCTGTGGTGCTGATTTCGGTGGTTCTCATGATGTTTCTGCCAAGAGTTCTCTTACAGTGGACCTTTGAGGAGTCTTTCTATAGAGCCATGGTGCTTCTTGTTGTAGCCTCTCCTTGCGCTCTGGTGGCCTCTGTGACGCCTGCGACCCTTGCAGCCATAGCCAATGGAGCCAAAAATGGTATCCTCTTCAAAGGAGGCGTCCATTTGGAGAATCTATCAAAAATCAAGGCCGTGGCCTTTGACAAAACAGGAACTCTCACCAAAGGAAAGCCGGAAGTGACGGATGTGGTTCTTTGCAGCCATGTGGACCGGGAAGACTTTCTTGTGAAGATTGGAGAAATCGAAAGATATTCCACCCATCCTCTGGCAGGTGCGGTGGTAAGTTATGTGAAGAAAGAGACAGAAAAAACCTTTGAAGGGGTCATTTCTGAAATGGAAGACATTGCTGGGTTTGGCGTCAAAGCCAAACTGGATGGCATACTCTACAAGATGGGAAATAAAGCCTTTGTGGATGGAGAACAGGGAAAAGCCTTTATGCTGGATACCGTGGACAACCTGGCCCATGAAGGAAAGACTGTCATCTATGTGAGAGATGAAAAGGAGTTTTTAGGAATCATTGCCCTGAAAGATGTGGTGCGGGAAGACGCGATCCTTGCCGTGGAAGCGCTTCATAAACTTGGCATCAAGAGTGTCATGCTCACAGGGGACCATGAGAAAACGGCAGAAGCCATTGCCAGGGAGACCGGTATTGATGTTTACGTGGCAGGATGCCTGCCGGAGAAGAAAGCCGATGAAATCAAACATCTGGAAGAGACCTTGGGGAAAGTGGCCATGGTGGGAGACGGCATCAATGATGCACCAGCTCTAGCTACAGCCACGGTAGGCATCTCCATGGGGGAAGGCAGTGATGTAGCCATGGAAACGGCGGATGTGGTGCTTATGAAAAATTATCTTCCTAGAATCGCCGATACCGTAAGGCTTTCTAAGAGGATGAACCGCATTGTGAAGCAGAATATGCTTTTTTCCGTACTGGTGATTCTGACGCTCATTGCCTCTAATTTCCTTCAGCAGGTGAATCTCCCCATCGGGGTGGTGTTCCATGAAGGAAGCACCCTCCTTGTGATCCTTAACGGACTGAGGCTTCTGAAAAACTGATGTTATAGAAGGAGACCACTATGAAGATTGAACATGCAGCTCTTTATACGGAAGATCTGGAGAGGATGAGAAGCTTCTTTATGAAGTATTTTGAAGCCTCTTCCAATGAACTGTACCATAATCCCAAAACGGGGTTCACCTCGTACTTTCTTTCCTTTCAGGAAGGCGCGAGGCTGGAAATCATGAACAAGCCTCAAATGGAGAAGACTGGGGATGCTTTTGTAAGAACAGGGTTCATCCATCTTGCCTTCAGTGCGGGATCGAAAGAAAAGGTGGATGTATTGACAGAAACCTTCAGAAAAGATGGCTATGAAATTCTCAGCGGTCCCAGGACCACGGGGGATGGATATTATGAGAGTCTTATTCTCGGGCCGGAGAGGATTCAGATTGAAATCACAGAGTAAGAAAGAGACCGTCAGACAGTGCAGTAAAAGATCTGTATCTAGGATAAAGAAAAAACTCCAAAGCATACAGCTCTGGAGTTTTTCTCGTTGATGGTGCCGGTGGCCGGGGTCGAACCGGCACGGTATCACTACCACGGGATTTTGAGTCCCGCACGTCTGCCAATTCCATCACACCGGCATAGGTAATTTAACTTACTTAAAGATGATACCACAGAAGACTTCAGAAAATCAAGGGGCAGAAAAAAGAAAAACGGCTTGTCAGGTCACTTTCAGGGGATTCAAAAAGAAGAGTTCTCGTGCTACTATAGAGGAGATAGAATTCAGGGGGGAAATTGAATTATGGATATTTTTTTAGATAAAGCGCTCCAAAAGGGAGAAGATGTGGCGCCTCTGGGGCAGGTAGCCACCTATATACCGGAACTGGCTAAAGGAAGCGTCTCTGATGTGGGGTTTGCTCTGATGGACCTGGATGGTCATCTTTATACAAAGGGCCAGGCGGAAAAGAACTTCACACTGCAGAGCATCACCAAGGTGATCACACTGCTTCTTGCGCTGGAGGACCTGGGGAAGGAAAAAGTCTTCACCCATGTGCACATGGAGCCCACAGGAGATCCTTTCAACTCCATCATGTCCTTTGAGGTGAAGAATCCTGAGAAGCCCTTCAATCCCATGATCAACGCAGGAGCCATGGTGGTGACCTCTCTCATTCATGGAGAGACTAAGGAAGAGAAAATAAGAAGGATCCTGGATTTTTCTGGAAGGCTCATGGGAAAAGAACAAGTGCGATTTGACCAGGAAGTGTACCTGTCCGAGAAAGAGACAGGGCATCGGAACAGAAGCCTCGCCTATTTCATGAAAAGCACTGGCATCATGAAAGGGGACGTGGAGGATATTCTGGATCTTTATTTCATGCAGTGCTCTATCCTTGGAAACTGTGTGGATATTGCGTGCATAGGTGCGGTGCTTGCCTCCAATGGCATTCATCCCATCACCAAAGAGCGTGTGGTGAAAAAAGAGCATGCAAGGATCGTCAAAACCATCATGACCACCTGTGGCATGTATGATGCTTCTGGAGAGTTTGCCGTAGCCTGTGGGATTCCCGCAAAATCCGGTGTGGGTGGAGGCATTCTCGGGGCAGTGCCTGGCCGCTATGGCGTGGGTGTATTTGGACCAGCTCTGGACAAAAAAGGAAACTCCATTGCGGGCATTGAGATGCTCATCAGTCTTTCCAAAGATTTGGATTTCACCATATTTTAAGGATATTTTACTTAAAAACTCACAGTTTATTAGGAATCTTTTCGGAAGATTCCTATTTTTTATGCCCTTATCTAGGCTATAATGGAAGATAGAAACACTGAAAGAAGAGGTGATCTGATGCTGCGATTTCTGGATGCGGGAGAATCCCACGGAAGAGGACTTTGCGCCGTGCTGGAAGGCCTTCCAGCTAATTTTCCCGTGAATATAGAGAACATCAATAAAGAACTGGAAAGAAGACAAAAAGGGTATGGCCGCGGAGGCCGTATGAAGATTGAGAAGGACTCCGTGGAGATCATCTCAGGTCTCTCTGAAGGAAAAACCACAGGGGCGCCCATGACCCTTCTCATCCAGAACAGAGACTATGAGAACTGGCGTCTGAAGTCCCAAGAAGAAACCTTTGTTTCTATACCAAGACCAGGGCATGCGGATCTTACCGGAGAATACAAATATGCCACAGGAAACCTCAGAAACAGCATTGAAAGAAGCTCCGCCAGAGAAACGGCGATCAGAACGGCTGTGGGTGCTGTCTGTAAGGAGGTGCTGAAAGAGCTTGGCGTTACAATCCGGTCCAAGGTCCAGACCCTTTATGGACTCAATGACACCTTCTGCGACCTCTTTGACGATGGACTTTATGATCTCATAGAGAAGAGTCCCATGAGGGTCCTGCGCCATCAGGAGGAGTTCATGGCTCTGGTGGATTCCGCCAAGAAAAACGGTGATTCTTTAGGCGGCTGGGTCTACGCTTCCTGTGAGGGGGTTATGGAAGGCCTCGGGTCTTTCATGCATTATGACAGGAGACTGGATGGGATCCTTTCTGGTGCTCTCATGTCCATTCAAGGGGTGAAGCAGGTATCCATCGGAAACCCGTTCTTCATCGCCACAGGTGCCCTCTATCATGACGGTATCACTTATGAGGATGGAAAGATCGTCCGCACCTCTAATCATGCCGGAGGCATTGAAGGAGGCATCTCCAATGGAGAGCAGCTGGAAGTCTACTGCTATATGAAGCCCATTCCTAGCCTTCTTCTGAAGCTTCCATCGGTGGATCTCAAGACCAGGAAGAACTCTGATTCCAGATATGAGAGAAGCGATGTGACAGCGGTGGTGCCGCTTTCCATTGTGGTGGAACATGTGCTGGCCTTTGAGCTTTTAAAAGAAATACTGAACACTTTCTCCAGGGACAACAAAGAGGAGCTCCTCGCATCCATAGAAGTGAGAAAGATAAGAATAGGAGAAATTTATGAAAAGACTACTGATTATTGACGGCAACAGCATTATGAACCGTGCCTTTTATGCGAACCCGAACTTTATGACCTCTAAGGGACAGCATACCGGGGCTATCTACGGGTTTATCAATATGATGATGAAGATCCGTGGAGATCTTTCTCCAGACTATGTGGTCTGTGCCTTTGACAGAAAAGCACCCACCTTCCGGCATCTGGAGTATGACGCCTATAAAGCGGGAAGAAAGAGAATGCCTGAGGAACTGGTTACCCAGTTTCCCATTCTGAAAGAAATTCTCGGTTATATGGCCGTGGACATCATGGAGATTGATGGATTTGAGGCGGATGATCTCATCGGGACTCTGTCAAAGCTTGCAGAAGAGGATGGGGATGAAGTCTATGTGCTTTCTGGAGATAAGGATACGCTGCAGCTGGCTTCGGAGAAGACCAAAGTAGTCATCACGAAAAAAGGAGTCAGTGTTGTTGAAACCTACGATGAGAAGAAGTTCATCGAAGAGTTTGAGATTACCCCCACCCAGTTCATTGACGTGAAAGGCCTCATGGGAGATCCTTCTGACAACATCAAGGGTGTGCCTGGGATTGGTGAAAAAACAGCTTTCAAGCTCATCAAGGAATACGGATCCATTGAAAACCTTCTGGAGAATGTGGAGTCTGTCACCATGAAGAAAGTCCGGGAGAATTTAATAGAGTATCAGGAAGATGCCATCTTCTCCAAGCGCCTTGCCACCATCATCCGGGATGTGCAGATTGATCTTGATTTGGAGCAGTTCAGAAGTGATGACGGATATGACGAGAATGCGCTTCGGAAAATGTTCTCGGAGCTGGAGTTTAAGAGCCTCCTTTCAAAGCTCTCCATTACACAGGAGGAAAAGAAAGAGGAAGAGCCTCTGGAAAAGATTCCCTATGTGGAGGTGAAAGATGCGGAAGGTCTGAAAGACGGTCTGAAAGAGCTGAAAAAGACCCTGGGAGAGAATCCGCTGTCGGTGCTCTTTTTTGTGCACCATGCTGCCAAGCTCTCAGAAAGAACCATGCAGTGGATGGTCCTTTCCACTAAAGAGACAAGTCTCTATCTCCATACAGAGGAGCTTTTCAAAGAGGAGTCCGCTGTGGCGCTTCTAAAGGACCTACTGGAAGAGGAGAGTGTAAAGAAAATTTCCTTTGATATGAAAGACGGGGTCACGGTTTTAAGAAGACTGGGTATTTTAGTTGGGGGCATCCATTTTGATGCAAACCTTGCTGCGTATCTTCTGGAGCCTGCCGATGGAAAGCTTCAGCTTCAGGATCTGATGCTGAAAGTGCTTCCTGACATCCGGGTACCGGAAGGAACAGACAAAGAGATTTTCCTTGGCAGAAAGCTCTATGACCTGTATGAGAAGCAGTACAAGGAAATGGAAGAAACAGAGCTTCTGCCGCTCTTTTATGAAGTGGAGCTGCCGCTGACGTCCATCCTTGCGGATATGGAGATCGAAGGGTTCCATGTGGATGAGAAGCTTCTGGATGAGATGAATGTGACCTTTAAAAAAGACATCGATGCCCTGGAAGCGGAAATTTATGAGCTGGCGGGAGAATCCTTCAACATCAACTCGCCGAAGCAGCTGGGTGTGATTCTTTTTGAAAAATTGGATCTTCCCGTGATTAAGAAGACCAAGACCGGATACTCCACCAATTTGGAAGTTCTGGAAGCCTTGAAAGACAAGCATGAGATTGTGGAAAAAATCATGCAGTACCGGACGGTGACGAAGATCTTCAGCACCTACATTGTAGGACTGAAATCCGCCATTGATGAGGACGGCAGGATCCACTCCACCTTCAATCAGACCTTGGCCACCACCGGGAGACTGTCCAGCACAGAGCCAAACCTCCAGAACATTCCCATCAAACATGAGATGGGCAGAGCCGTGAGAAAGGTCTTCATTCCCCATGATGAGGAGTCGGTTCTTGTGTCCTGCGACTACTCCCAGATTGAGCTGAGAGTGCTGGCCCATATATCAGGAGACGAAAAAATGATCGAGGCCTATAATGAGGGCATCGACATCCATACCAAAACGGCTTCCGAAGTCTTTGGGGTTCCACTAGAAGAGGTGACCTACAAGGAAAGAAGCAGCGCCAAGGCCGTGAACTTCGGCATCATCTATGGCATGAGCGATTTCAGCCTGGCTGGAGACCTGGGCATCACAAGAAAAGAAGCCAAAGAATATATGGACATCTACTTCTCCAGATACCCCAAGGTCAAAGACTATCTGGACGGTATTGTGGAAGAGGCGAGAGAAAAAGGCTTTGTGAAGACCATCATGAACAGAAGGCGCTATATTCCAGAGATTCATGAGAGGAACAAGATCGTTCAGGCGGCAGGCGTCCGCCTTGCCATGAACAGCCCCATCCAGGGCAGTGCAGCAGATATCATGAAGATGGCCATGGTGAAGGTCTATGTGGCGCTGAAGGAGAAGAACCTTCATTCCAGGCTCATCCTTCAGGTCCATGACGAACTCATTGTGAATACCAAGAAGAGCGAGCTGGAAACGGTGAAGGCACTTCTGAAAGAGGAAATGGAACAGGCAGTGACCCTAAAGGTGAAGCTTTCTGCGGAGGAATCCGTGGGCGACACCTGGTTCGACTGTTAAGAGGGCATCTTTATGAGAATTGGACTGACTGGAGGCATAGCTTCGGGTAAAAGCACTGTGTCTCTCTATCTGGCTTCTTTGGGTATGGAAATCATTGATGGAGATCTTTTGGCCAGAGAAGTTCTGGTGCTTTATCCGGAAATCCTTACATATCTTCAGGATACTTATGGCGACCTCATTTTTCAGGAAGGTCAGCTGGACCGAAGAGCGCTGGGGAGAATCATCTTTCAGGATGAGGAAAAAAAGAGAGCTTACCTGGATGTCATCATGCCGAAGATTGTGGAGGAAGCAAGAAATAGACTGAAGGAAGCAAAGGGAAGCTTTGTGGTGCTGGATGCCGCTCTTCTTTTCGAGGAAGGACTGGAGAAGGATGTGGATATCACAGTGACGGTCTTTGTGCCTTATGAAGTGCAGCTGGAAAGACTTCTAAAGCGGGATGGACTGACGGTTTCTGAAGCCGTGTCAAGAATCCGGAGCCAGATGCCTTTGGCAGAAAAGAAAAGAAGAGCCGACCATGTGGTGGACAACAGTGGCAGCAGAGAAGAAACGTATCAGCAGATCAATGAGATTCTGAAGTCACTGGGCTTTGGAGAAATCAAGGGACAAGAAAATGAAAAAAAGAAAAAAGAAGAAGAATAAAGGCGGAGTGATCTTTTTCCTTCTCCTCCTGACGGGGTTCCTGATCTTTTCAGGGAGTGTGCTTTACGGCAGGCTGTTTCCTCTGGAATATGAGGAAGTAATTGAAAAGTACGCTGCAGAATATGAGGTAGATCCCTATCTTGTGTATGGCCTCATCCATACAGAATCGAGGTTCCAGACCTATGCCATATCTCCGGCTGGAGCCATGGGACTCATGCAGATCACGCCGGAGACCGGTGAATTTATCGCCAAGAGGCTTCAGATGGAAGACTATGAGGAGAGCATGCTCTATGTGCCGGAAGTGAACATCCGCATGGGCATCTACTACCTGTCCTATCTGAAAGAGAGTTTTCCTGTGAAAGAGACCAGGCTCGCAGCGTATAATGCCGGGCCCAACCGGGTCAAGGGATGGCTTAATGACAGCACTGTGGGCAGTGGAGAGATCCTCCACAGCATTCCTTTTGAGGAGACGAAAAACTACGTGGAACGGGTGACTTTTCGGGAGACCATTTACCGGATCCTTTATTTCTATAGAAACTTCTAAAAAAACAGAACCCCCAGAAGACGTCCCGTTTGGTGTCTTCTGGGGGTTTTTCGTATACTCTCTATACTTAAAAAATCTTGTTAGGCTTCTTTACTTTCTTTCAAGGCCGTGCGGATGAGCTTGATGGTATTGCCGCTGTTTCCGTAGTTCAGCGTACCATAGCGGTAAATCTTCACACTGAGCAGCGCAATGGCTGCGGTGGTTGCTAGGAGAATCCCGTAGGACAGTGCAAGCTCCAGGAAGGAGATGCTGTTGATGGCATAACGCACAAACATGGCCATGAACGATGTGAAGGGCACGTAGGAGGCTACTTTCAGCACCAGGCTCTCGGGGAAGTTCAAGGTGAAGAGGGAGATGAAATAGGCCGCCATGGAGAACATGGTGACAAGAGTCGTAGCCGAGGGTACATCTTCCACTTTGGACACTAGGGCGCCAATGCTCGCATAAAGGAACAGAAGCAGGAAATACCCGGTGGTGCCAAAGAACAGGAAGACCAGAAGAAGCTTCGGATCGATGCTGAGCTTTAAAAACTCCTGGATTTCAGGACTGTAGTTTCCTCTGTTCAGAAGATAGCCGCCAAAAAGGGAAAATGCGATGAGACCCGCCTGGAGAATCCCTGCAAGACCAGATGCCAGGACCTTACCGATGATCAGGCTGTTTGGGTGAGTGCTGGTCACAAGGATTTCCATGGTGCGGTCGCTTTTTTCTCTGGCCACTAAAGTAGCCACATTGTTCCCGTAGAACATGACAATCATAAAGAGCACAATGATGAGCGCATACACCACATAGTAGTTGTTCTGGGAATCTTTCCCGAGGACTTCTTCTGCACGCTCGATGCTGATGCCCTGGAGGATTTCTTTGATTTCAGAAGGGTTGTAGCCTTCTTTTTCCAAAGCCAGGTCCTCGTTGTAGCTTCTCAGCACTTCATCAAATAGAAAATCGCCACCGGTGAACATGGATATATTCTTCACCACGGCGGTATAGGAGGAGGGAGAGGTGACGATGTAGCCACTGTCCATGGTGCCATCCAGGACCTTTTCCTGAAGTGCATCTCTGGATGGGAAGAACTCCAGGGTAAACCCGGCAAGCTTTTCCTTCAGCACATCTTCTTCCAAGGCGCTGTTTTCAATGACAATTCCAAGAGTGCCCAGGTCTTCTCCTGGCTCTTCAATGGGTGCATCTTCTCCTTCAAAGGCCTTCATGATGGTTGGAAGGGAAGTGCCGATGAGGGCAAGAAGACAGACGATGAGGGTGGTGATCACGAAGGATTTCTTTTTGAGAAGTCCCCTGAATTCAAACTGAAAGACGGTCAATAGATTCTTCATTATTTTTCACCTGCCGTTTCCACAAATATGTCTGTGAGGGTGGGGTAATAGGGAGAGAAGCTTTCGATCGGGATCTTTTCTTCCAGAAGGGGTCTGAGGATGGCATCGGACTCTGTGTTTTCTGCCATGTGCAGAATGTAGGAAAGCTTGTCCTTTTTAAGATCCTTCAGGCCATGAGGAGAAAGAACAGAATACAAAGTGTCTTCTGTTGCGGAGGTTTTCAGTCTCAGTCTGTCTTTTCCCCGTTCTTCTTTGATTTTCTGAAGGCTTCCGTGAAGCACAATCTCTCCTTTATTGATGAGGGTGATCTCATCACAGAACTCTTCCACATAGGACATCTGATGGCTGGAGAAGATGACCAGCTTCTTCTTCTTGATGAGCTCTAGTATGATGTCCTTCAGCACCATGGAGTTCACCGGGTCCAGTCCACTGAAGGGTTCATCCAGAATGACGATGTCGGGGTTGTTCACAAGGGCTTCCACAATCTGGATCTTCTGCTGGTTTCCCTTGGAAAGAGTCTCAAGCTTTTTCTTCTTGTATTCCAGAAGGTTGACTCTGCCGAGCCAGTAGTCGATGTTCGCTTCGATTTCTTTCTTCTCTCCGCCTCTCAGCATGCCGAAGTAGCGGAGCTGATGTCCGATCTCTTCTTTGGGATACATGCCGCGTTCTTCTGGAAGATAACCCACTTTATAGTCGTCAGGATTGAAGATCTTGCCGTCCATGAGAAATTCACCGGCATCCTGTTTAAAGACGCCCATGAGCGCTCGCAGGGTGGTGGTTTTTCCAGCACCGTTTCTGCCTAAAAATCCCATTGCTTTGCCGCTTTCCACCTGGAAGGAGATATCCTTCAGGATTTTCTGACCGGAAAAGCTTTTATGTATATTTCTAATTTCCAGTTTCATACAGTCACCTCATTTATTTCGATTTGTGATACTGTTAACAATATATACCATGGATATGAGAATGTCAAATCTAGCCCTGTGTAAGGTTACTCTATTCTATGGAGAGAAGACTCTTTGATGGTGAAGTGAGAAGGGAAAATAATAAGCCACAGCAAAGGACGATGTCCTGATGCTGTGGCTTTGAGAGCTATGAAATGGAATCTCTGGTCATGAGAATCATGGCAGAGTAGGGTTTCAGGGTCACTGATGTTTCTTTGGTGCTCCATAGAGGAAGAATGTCAGCATCATCCTTATCCAGCAGCACATCCCAGTGAGCACTGGGGATCCTCAGTTTAAAACTGTTCTCACCGCCGTTGAAAGCCACCAGAAGGGTGTAGAACCCATGGGGATCTTTCAGGGTATAGGAGATGAAGTTTCGGTCTTCCGGTCCGTAGAAGCTGAGATACTTTCCAATCTCTTCTGCTGTTCTTAAGCGGAATGCCGGGTATTCCTTACGAAGTGCAATGAGTCCTTTGTAGTACTGAACCACATCGATGTTTCTGGATTTCTGACTCCAGTTGAGGGCATTCACCTTGTCACTGGATCGGTAGGAGTTGTGGTCTCCATACTTGGTTCTTAAAAACTCCACACCTGCATGAAGGAAAGGGACCCCCTGACTGGTGAGGACGATGGTGTTGGCAAGCTTTGCCATGTCTTTCAGAACTTCTTTGCTCTTTCCTTTGTTTGCCGCCTCCAGTTTGTCATAGAGGGTCAGATTGTCATGGGCGGACACGTAGTTGATGCTCTGTCCTGGATTCTGTGCCCAAGGAAAATCTGTATAGAGGATCTTTCTGTAGTTCACCTGGGGGTGATAGACAGCCCCAGTGATGCCAAACTTTACAGATTCTCTCTGTCCTCTGCTGCTGACAAAGCCGCCTTTCTCATTGAAGAACACGTGGCCTTTGATGCCGTCACGGATATCGTCGTTGAAAGCGCCAATGCCAGGCACCTGACTGATGTTTCTCTTCACCAGGCGCAGGTCTTCATGAAGGGGGCTGTTTCCGCCGGTCCAGCCTTCTCCGTAGAGAAGAATGTCCGGTTTCACGGATCGGAGAGCTTTCTCAATCTCTCTCATGGTTTCTGTATCATGGATGCCCATGAGATCAAAACGGAACCCGTCCATTTGATATTCTTCTACCCAAAAGAGTAAAGAATCGATGATGAACTTCCGCATCATACGTCTTTCGGAAGCAGTTTCGTTGCCACAGGCCGATGCGTCTGTAAACATTCCGCCGCTGCTTCTATGGAAATAGAGGGGTACGGTTTTATGGAAGTTGGAGGTCACTCCGTCGTAGGTGTGGTTGTACACCACATCCATGATGACGCCCATACCGTTTTTATGAAGGCTCATGATGAGGCTTTTGAGCTCTTTGATTCTTGAGGCTGGATCTTTCGGATCTATGGCGTAGGATCCTTCCGGAACGTTATAGTTGAGAGGATCGTATCCCCAGTTGTAGGCTCCGTCTTCTCCAAGCTCATCCAGGGCATTGAAGTCAAAGACGGGCAGAAGCTGCACATGGGTGACGCCCAGTTCTTTCAGATGGGAAAGTCCTGTGGTGTGCCCTTTTATGTTTCGTGTGCCGTCTTCGGTGAAGCCCAAGTATTTTCCTTTGGCTTCTATACCGGAGTCGTCGTGGATGGAGAGGTCTCTCACATGCACTTCATAGACCACAGCATCCACGGGGTTTTCAAGAAGAGGAGCCTTGTATGTCCTGAAGTTTTCTGGATCCGTTTCTTTCAGAGAAAGAAGATAGCCTTTTTCACCGTTGACGCCAACACAAGTGGCGTAGGGTCCAGGTGTGTAGGTGACTACCTCATCATGGTGCACTTCAAAGAGGTAGAAGTGATGGATGGCCATGAGGGGCAGTTTCAGGAGATGGGTGCCTTTTTCGCTGGGTTCCATTTCGTAGGTGAGAAATGGTGTTTTCTCTTCTGCGCTGGTATACAGCTGGAAGTTCACTTTCGAAGCCATGGGTGCCCATAGCCGCACTTGGATATGGTCTTTTTCATATTGGATAAAGAGATCCTTTCCATCATAAGTGAGGTTCTCGTTAAAGTATTCTGAGTCATAAAAGTCCGTCAGGCCTTCAAAATTCGGAAGAATTTTTGGAAGGGTTGCGAGTTCCCCGTGGACGGATGTGGGAAATATTTTTTCTGCCATGTACTACTCGTTCCTTTTTTCTTTAAAATTCCTTGGAAAAACGCTGCACTTTTTCAGCGGATCCCAAGGGAAAGTCACAGGTTTATAATACAGAAGTTTCCTTGATATCTCAAGGATTATCTAAAAATTATCCCACTTGCTGCGTACCTGGATTTCCAATGGAGCGTAAGAATAGAACCTGATGGACGAGATTTTTTTTTGTTTCTATAAAGCTTGAGCCTTAAGAGCTTTAGACGCTCACCAGAAAATAATGCTGATTTTATGAGGATTTCATGAATTTTCTTCTTGACTATTCAGACCGAACTGGGTAGAATAATACATGTGATAAAAAACAGGCAGATGTGGCGGAATGGCAGACGCACTATCTTGAGGGGGTAGCGGGCAACAGCTCGTATGGGTTCAAGTCCCATCATCTGCACCATTTTTTATTATTTTTTTTGCTCAAAAACATATACCTGCAGATGTGGCGAAATTGGCAGACGCACTAGACTTAGGATCTAGCGCCGAGAGGCGTGGGGGTTCGACTCCCTTCATCTGCACCAAATGAAAACAACCCGAGGATAGAAGTACTTCTAACCTCGGGCTTTTTTTTGGTGTGCCCGGCATGGGTATAATCTAACGGGTGAAAGTCCCCAGTGCGGGCTGATAGCGCCAAGCACATAGCTTAAGGCAA
>RCMY010000170.1_pt1 | contig 59002 bp, 50 predicted proteins | sample 2041341 | NCBI WGS metagenome assembly RCMY01 (sample SAMN09708234, study PRJNA481090) | Marine sediment metagenome, whole genome shotgun sequencing project.
GCCGGGGCGGTAACTCCACCAGGTGTAGATGCCCGGCTCGGGAAGGTGTTCGCGGGTGACATCAACCAGGCCGGCGTCGAGAAGCGACGTGATGGCTGCCCGTTCCGGCGGTGACGCATGGGTCTTGCGCCGCCATCGCGTCGGGTCATAGATATCGATGTTGGCCGGAGCGACATTGAAGTCGCCGAGGAGCAAGGTGTTGCCGGCCGTTTCGTCGACCTCGGCACGGAGACGCTCGAGCCACACGAGCTTGAACAGATAGTGGTGATTGTCGAGTTCGCGCCCGTTCGGCACGTACAGCGAACTGACGCGAAGCGCATCAACGCCGCGGCCGCATGTCGCCGTGATCAGCCGGGCTTCGTCGAATGGAGGGCGATTGGTGCCGGCGAAACCTCGTTGGGTTTCGTCGATGCCGACTCGGCTGAGGATGCCGACGCCGTTCCAATGGTCGTGGCCAACATGGCGCCACTCGTAGCCGAGAGCGGCATAGTCGCAAGCCAGTTCGGCAAAGGCAGCGTCGGTGCACTTGGTCTCCTGCAGGGCGACAACATCGGGCTCATGGCGGTCCAGCCATGCGAGCACCCGTTGGTGACGCGTCCGGATCGAGTTGATGTTCCAGCTCACCACGCGCATGCCTGCCCCCTTCGAGCGAAGCGAACGCTACCGGCCGGAGTCGGGTGACAAGATGACGACTGCTGTCTCGTTCGGCCGGCGTGCCGCAAACCCGTCGAGCCCCTTGTCGATCTCGCGCCACCGTTGCCACAACGTTTCTCGTTCTGCGGCGATCGCGGCTCGACCGATCACGGCCGTCGTTCCGTCGACCGTGGTGAGGGTGGCACACTGTTCGGCTTGCAAGTTGAGCCACCAGGCAGGCTCGGCGGCACCCCAGCCGTTCATGGCCATGGTGACGATGTCGTCGCCATCGACGTAGTAGCCGATCATGACTTCCCGAGGCTGTCCGCTGCGTCGACCCGTCGTCGTCAGTTTGGCCAGCCCGTAGTTGTCGTCCCGCTGCGAACGCAGACCCAGCCGGCCACCCGTCAACCGGAACAGTGCCCGATGTGCTTTCCATGCCGTTGTGATCACCCATCGAGGTGGGAGCCAAGGGCTCGGAGTGTCGGTGGAGCCAGTAGCCATGACGTCGACTCTACGCTCGAGCCGCCGAAGGGTCATCGGCTGTCCGGTCGGTTGTTGCTCAGCCAAAAGTACGGCCCGGTGCGACTGACCTTGGGTCACTCTGGTCGCACAAGTAGGTCCCGCGCCGGAAGCGCCGCCACCACGGTGGCGGCTCAACCGGCTCGGGACCTACCCCTGGGTCAGTGCCTCACGTCAGTGCCTCACGTCAGTGCCTCAGGTCAGTGAGCCGCCAGACTTTCCCGTCTTCTTGTCTTGCTTGGCCTGTTTCTTCTCTTTTGGTGATTTGGCGGCAGGAGTCTTCTTGCTCCGCCCACCCTTGTCTTTGCCGGCCATGTTGGCCTCTCTCCGGCCGAACGGAATGTAGGCCAGGCCCAACTCTCTCACATGTGCAGCGTTGTTGGTCTACGGCTCGGTCTCCGCTCTGGCGGTCCAACTGAGCGCCAGTCCCGAACCGACCCCCGGTTCTGAGCGTTCTCGCTTCGCTGAGCCGCCAAAACGACTGTCACGCTTCGTTGAGCCGCCGGAACATCGGGGGTGGCTGGCCACCGGAGGGCAGGGCCTACGGGGAGTTGGGACCGGCGACCGAGTTTCGAGCGACATAGGCCGAGGGCGAGACGCCGAGGTGCTGTTTGAAGTCTCGGGCGAGGTGAGCCTGGTCGGCGTAGCCGAGTTCGGCGGCGACGGTGGCCCAGCCTCGCCACTCACGTCCATGGTTTGTCGCGTCCAGCGCGGTTTCGGCAGCCTCGATGATGCGCCACCGTCGAATGACGAATGAGGGGCTGGCTCCGACGTGCACGTCGAACAGCCGTTGCAGAGTTCGCTTGCTCATGCCGGCGGCTGACGCCAGCTGTTCGACTCGACAGATGTCGCGATCCTGCTCGGCATGCGCCGCAATCTCGCCGACGATGCGGGCCTGCGCGACCAGCTCAGCGTCTCGAAGCTCGACGACCTGATTCAGAGCGACTCGGAGCCGATCGATGCGTTGGACGTTGTCGCCGAGTCCGATGATGTCATCCACGGTTTGCTGAGCGTCGAGCCCCGGGACACCGTCGGCCAGGCTCAACTCGGTGTTTGCGAGAGGGCGTGCCGGGCGACCAAGAAGGGCGCCGAGCCCGCCCACTGTCGTGCGGGCGGCAACGGTCCAGCCCGCTGCGCTCAGGTGGCGGTGACTGACGTTTTCCAAGATGCCGTACACCCGGCCCTGTGCCGGATCGAGCGGGACACCTCGGTCATCGAGGGTGCCGACGCTGATGTTCCCGGCCGGGTGATTGATTACCTCTTGGTCGTGTTCCACCCCGCGTGGCAGGTCCCATGCCACCGACCAGAACCACTCGACCAGACCGTCGAGCACATCACCGGCTGGTTGGCGGTCGAACGTGACGAGGCGCATCATCGCCGCAGGATCAACGATGCCACGGGTGTCGTCGGGAACCCCAGGTGCCATGGCCAAAGGCTAACGAGAAGGGGTCGCCGCGAGGTTCTGAGAATGCGGCCACTCGAGGAAGTGTGGCGTGAATCTTCAAGCTGGACAGCACGGCGCCGTCGTAGGTTCACCACATGAACGACACATCGACCACTCCGTCAGAACCGCTCCCGGTCTTCCCGACCACCGCCCCGGCAATCTTCCAGGATCAGGAGGCGACGAAGGCACTTTTTCGATCGGTACTTGCCGATCTCGCGGTCGTCGTCGAGGTTGATGAGGCACAACTCGGCTCACCGACTCCGTGTGCCGGATTCACCGTGTCCGAACTCCGTCGCCACATACTTGCGTGGCTCCAATTCTTCGCAGCCGCGCTCAATGATCCGAAAGGTGAAAGCGATCGGTTGGACCCAGAGACATGGTCGCTCGCTCCCGATCAACGCGCTACTGCGATCGTGGCACAGGCATCGACCGACATCGAGACGGCGATCGATGCCGGAGTGGCCAGCGAACTCGTCGTCATGTCGCAGGCACAGATGTCTGGCGACGGAGTGTTGGCAATGGCGCTTGGCGAGTACCTCGTACACGGATGGGATCTTGCTGTTGCCACCGGTCGATCGTGGAGCGCAGCCGGCGAGGCAGCCGAACCGGCGCTCGAGTTCCTTCACTCGATGGTCGCTCCCGAATTCCGTGGTCCAGACTCAGGCTTCTTCGACGCCGAAGTCGTAGCCGCAGCCGATGCAACGTCGTTCGAGAAGCTCCTCTGCTTCGGCGGTCGGCAGCCGAACTGGAGCGCCAGGCTGACCCGGGGTGCCAGCTGACCCGGGGTGCCAGCTGAGCGGACGAAGCGGCCGGTCGCCCCTTCTGTGCGTCAAAGTCATCACCGATTGCGAACTGTGCGCCAAACCTTCCGGTAGCGGTGTGTCTGACGCACAGAACCTGTGAAGCGGTGACTTTGACGCACAGAACCGATCGGGCCGCCAGAACGTGGCTTTGCCTTGGTGAGGGCTCCTTGTTAGCTTCGAGCAACCACAAGGGAGCACCAAAATGGCGCATGATCTGATCATCAGGAACGGCACGATCGTCGACGGCACGGGAGCCGCCGGCTACCGTGCCGATGTCGCGGTCGACGGGGAGCGCATCACGGCCATCGGTGATCTCTCGTCCGTGACCGGCAAGCGAGAGATCGACGCTTCCGGCCTCGTCGTGAGTCCAGGCTTCATCGATCTCCACACCCACCTCGATGCTCAGGTCGGATGGGATCCGCTCATGACCTCGAGTTCATGGCATGGCGTGACCACCGTGCTGATGGGGAACTGCGGGGTCACCTTCGCTCCGGTGGCCACGGCCAACCGAACCTTCCTGGCCGAGATGATGGAGAGCGTCGAAGACGTTCCCCGAGACGCCATCCTCAACGGCCTCGCCTGGGACTGGGAGACCTATCCCGAATACCTCGACTCGGTGCAGCGCATGGCGCCATCGCTCAACATCGTTGGTCTGGTTGGCCACTGTGCAGTTCGGTACCACGTGATGGGGGAGCGCTCGCTCACCGACGAGGCGGCAACGCCCGAAGAGCTCGATCGCATGCGCGCCATCGCCGAGGAGTCGGTGGCCGGTGGAGCGGTCGGCTTCTCGACCTCGCGTATTCTGCTGCACACGGTGCCCGATGGTCGCTACGTGCCCGGCACTCTCGCACCGATCGACGAATACCTTGCTGTCGCCGACGGTATGAACGCTGCAGGCGGTGGCTTGTTCCAAGCGGTGAACGACTTCGCAACGAAGTTCGACCACGAGATGACGCTCCTGCGAGAGATGGCGCGCTCCTGTGGTGACGTGCTGTTTTCCGGCGGTGCAGGCAACGGTAGGGGCACGGCAGGGGTCGAGATGTTCGGCGCTTTCCTCGACGACATCAACACCAACGTCGGCCGCATGACGCTCGCCAGCCAATCCCGCCCCGGCGGTTCGCTGTGCGGTCTGGCCCAGATCGCTCCGGTCAAGGGCAAGAAGTGGAAGGCCCTGCTGGAGCTACCGACCCTCGAGGCGAGAGTCGCTGCACTGAAGGATCCGCAGGTTCGGGCCGAACTCGAAGACGAAGGCAAGACCAAGGGCATGTGGTACGACCCGACCCACATCTACCCGCTCGGTACCGGTGCTTCACCCGATTATTCCGAAGCCGGAGGCCGATCGGTGGCACAGTACGCCGAAGAGCTCGGCGTCCATCCGGTCGAATTCGTCATCGACCGTCTCATCGCCAGCGACGGCAAAGAGCTGTTCAACACCTGGTTCTTCAATCGCAACACCGAAGGCTTGGCCGAGCTACTCACCTACGATCACGTCTATCCCGGCCTCGCCGACACCGGGGCTCACGCCGGACAGATCTGCGACGCCGACATGAGCACCCACTACCTCACCTACTGGCACCGCACCCGCCAGATCGACGATCTCGCCAAGGCAGTGCACCGGCTCACCCAGCAACCGGCCGAGGTTCTCGGCTTGATCGACCGTGGCACGCTCGAGGTCGGGAGTTTCGCCGATGTGAACGTGTTCGACATCGATGCGCTTGGTGCCGACCATCCCGTCTATGCCAACGACTTTCCCGGTGGAGCCGGTCGTTTCAAGATCGGTGGCCGTGGCTATGCCGCAACGATCGTGAACGGCACGGTGGTGACCGAGCGAGGCGCCAATACCGGTGAACGACCCGGTCGGGTCCTCCGCGAGTTCGCCCGCAACTGACGACAGCGTTCGAGAAGCTGCTCTGCTTCGGAGCTCGGTGGCCGAACTGGCGGTCCAGCTGAGCGCGGCCCTCGAACCGACCCCGAGGTCTGAGCGTTGTCGCTCAGCTGGGCCGCCAGAACCGGGGGTGCTACAGGGTTTCGACGGTCCACGTTCCCGGCTCGACGTGTTGGCCGAGGTGAACGTGGAGTCGGAGCTGCTCGCCGACGGCGATCTCCTGATCGAGTCGGTAGAGCCGGTTGCCCCAACTGGTCACAGGAGCGAGGGGCGACGTGGTCATCGTGATGTCGTCGTCGAAGACGGCCTCGAACCAGATGCAGACCCCGTCGACGATGGCGTCGACCGTGGCGGTCCGTTCCACGATGAAATCGTGAGGCAGAGCCTCGACACTCGTCAGAGTGTCGAGATCGAATTCCAGCATCGGTGCCGGTGTCCCGATGGTGGATTCCACCGACAGCGAGCGAGCCCACACCTGCTCGGTCCGGCCGGTATCGAAACGGGCGGCGGTCGGGGAGAACTCCATGGGCGACAGGTCGATGCCCTCGGGAAGGTCGATGTTCCAAAAGCGGCGGACTCGCATCGACTCGCGCAATGACACGGGCTCGACGAAGAGACGGAACCGTGCCGGGAGGATGCGGCCACCGGGGCGAAGGACCCGGTCACGAAGATCGAACAGGTTCTCGAGCATGTTCTCGTTGAACAGCTCGTCGCCCATCTGTTCGTGGAGCACGATGTCGACAGGTTCCGGCGGTGTGAACTCGCGACTGTTGGCCTGGATGAACTCGATATTCGTGAACCCGTTGTGCTCGGCGATCTCGCGAGCAACGTTGATGAAATCGGAGTGTTCCACCGCGTAGACCTTCTTGGCCCCGGCCTTCGACGCAAAGAACGCGAGCAGACCGGTACCGGTTCCGAGGTCGAGCACGACGTCGCCCGGCTTCACGGCTCGCTGAATTCCTCGATGATAGGCATCGACACGGACCGAGTCGCTGAGCATCTCCTCGTGTTCGGACAGTCCGGCGAAGTTCGTCTCGTTCACGAGGTCGTAGACCAGACTCATCAGTCGGTCGCTCGACGCAACCCGCGCCGCACCAAAGCCCATGGCCGAGCGCAGTGCCCTGGTTGCCGATTGACGTGCCCGACTGCTCATTCGGAGCAGGCTAGCGAAGCGTGGATGTTGCGCCGCGAAGCAAGCAACTCCGGAAGAGAGCGAAGCGAACGACTACCGGCCTGCGAAAACGGGCACGATGCGGTATCAGGAGATCTTGGGGGCGTCGGCGTCGACGAACTGGGTGCGGAGTTCCCGCTTGAGGACCTTGCCAGTGGCGTTGCGCGGCAGTTGGTCGACGATGGCGATGTCGTTCGGTACCTTGAACTTGGCGAGCTGGCCGACACAATGCTGCACCACCGTCGCCCGATCGATCGTGGCACCAGGTTTGAGTGCGAGCACGGCCAACCCGACTTCACCCCAGCGATCGTTAGGGACACCGATGATGGCGGCCTCGGCGATCTCGGGGAGCTGGTACAGCACGTTCTCGATCTCGGCTGGGTACACGTTCTCGCCGCCCGAGATGTACATGTCCTTCCAACGATCGACGATGAACACGAAGCCTTCATCGTCGATACGTGCCGCGTCGCCTGTCTTGAGCCAGCGTCCCTCGAATGCGTCGGCGGTGGCATCGGGCCGGTTCCAGTAGCCAGGGGTGATGTTCGGCCCGGCGACCCATAGCTCGCCGACCTCGTCGGGGACACAATCGGCGCCATCGGGGTTCACGATCCGGAACTCGGTGTGCATGAGCGCCTTGCCGGTGGAACCAAGCTTGCGGAGCGCATCGCTGGGATCGAGGAAGATGCAGGCGGGGCTGGTCTCGGTCATCCCGAATCCCTGGGCGAGGTCGACGCCCCGCTCGGTCCACCCTTCCATGATGGTGAGCGCACACGGTGCGCCGCCAACACCGGCGATGCGAAGCCGAGACAGATCGGTGTCGGCGAAATCGGGGTGTTGCATCATGAATTGGTAAGGGGCCGGGACGGCGAAGAAATGCGTGATTCCCTGTTTCGGATCGCCAAGGACTCGAAGCGTCTCGCCAGGATCGAACGCCTTCAAGATGACAACCGTGCCACCGGCATGGAGCACCGGATTGCTGTAACAGTTCAAACCACCGGTGTGGAACAGCGGAAGGACGTTCAAGTGCACGGTGTCGAGCCCGACCCCGGCGGGGATACCGAGGTTGACCGCATTCCAGAAGTTCATGCCGTGCGTGATCATGGCGCCCTTGGGCAGGCCGGTTGTTCCCGAGGTGTACATGATCGTGATGACGTCGTCGTGGGTGAGCACTTCGGCCTCGACGGCTTTGCCAAGGAAGCGGGCCAACGCCGCCTCGTAGTCGCTGGTCTCCTTGCCCCCGTCGACCGCCAACAAATTGTCGATCGAGCAGCGTTGCTTGAGTTCGGTTGCGGCCTCGGTGAACTCGGTGTCATGAACCAGCAGCGCAGGTGCGCTGTCGTTGAGGATGTACTCCAACTCGCTGACCGTCAGCCGCCAGTTCAACAACACGCAGATCGAGCCGGTGCGAGCGCATGCAAACTGGATGTCGAAATACTCGACACCGTTGTGCGCCAGCACCGCAACCCGGTCGCCGCGCCCGATCCCGAGTGAGGCGAGGTACCCGGCCATGGCATCGACCCGTTGGTCGAGCTCGGCATAGGTGAAGGACCGGCTCGTCCCGAGGTCGCGGATCGCTTCGTCGCTCGGACGCTGCGACGCATGATGCGCAATCCAGTCATACGCCCTGACCGTCCCATGGCCGACCGGTCGCGAACTGGTCATTGCGGCAACCGCCTCGGGGTCTGGTGTGAAGTCGGCGGCGGGTGATGGACTCGGCATAGGGTTTCCCTTCTCGGAACGCCGAAACTTATCACAGGCGGAGATTCGGCGAGCTCGAGGCGACCAAGGCCCGTCAACCGGCGTCGCCGATGCGATCCTATGCCACGATCTGGTCGACGGCAGCTCGCTCATCGTCGCTGAGTTGCCACTGCGACGCAGCAACGTTGGCCCGCACCTGCTCGGGTGAGGTCGCGCCGGCGATCACACTGGCAATGGTCTGGTTCGACACCAACCACGAAAACGCAAGTTCCAAAATCGAGTGTCCGGTCGACTCGGCGAACTCGCTCAACCGAGCGACGACCGCCAGCTTGTCGTCATCGATGAAACGAGACGAACGTTCACCCCATCGATCCAGGCGTGAGCCTTTGGGCAGCGGCTCACCCTGCCGGTATTTGCCGGTGAGGAGACCGGACTCGAGCGGGAAGAACGGAACGAACGCCATGTTGTGCCGTCGGCAGGCGTCGAGCACTCCGTCGTTCTCGGGTTCTCGGGTCAGCAGACTGTAGTGGTTCTGCACACTGGGATACGGCCTGATGTCGCGTTGCTTGGCCACGGAGTAGACCTCGTCGATCTCGGCCGCGCTGAACGCCGTGCAACCGATCTCGCGGATCTTGCCCTCGGCCCGGAGCTCCTCCAGCGTGCCGAGCGTCTCGGCGACCGGAGTCAACGGATCGGGCCGGTGGAGTTGGTAGTGATCGATGTAGTCGGTGCCGAGCCGCTTCAGGCTGGCTTCGAGTGACGAACGAATCCGAGCCGGCGCGCCATTGCGTTCTCCGGGCGCGAGCCCGTTCGTGTGGCCCCACTTCGAGGCGACGAGGACCGAGTCCCTCCTACCCTTCAGCGCCTGGCCGAGGAACACCTCGGACTCGCCGCCGCCATAGGACTCGGCGGTATCGAAATAATTGATCCCGGTGTCGATGGCGGCGTCGACGACCGCTCGGGTCTGATCGGTGTCGATCGCCATCCCGAAGTTGTTGCAGCCGAGTCCGACCACCGAGACATCCAGGGTTCCGAGTTTTCGTTGCTCCATCGCCGAACCCTACTCACCGTGTCGTACCGGCAGCGAAGCCTGGACACGGGAGTGCTGAATGCACGGGCGATGAACGTAGGACCGTTGCCCGATGGTCACAGGCTCAATCGCTGCGCGGCTGGGGCAGGCGGGTGCGGAGTTCGGCGAATGCGGCGACGCCCTCGTCGGAGCGTGTCCACGAGATGAAGTCAGTTCGACCTCGTTGCCGGAACATCGGATTCGAGAAGATGTCGGCCCACTCGCGAACGGGCTTGAGGCTGGATTCCATATCGAGATCGAAGCTGACCCAGCGGCGTGCGTGCTCTTCCGACCGGAAGAGGTTCATGTTCCCTCACCTGAATGGTCTGCTGGCGGCCTCCCCACCGACTGGCGACGCGGTGTAGCCGACCGCCTCGGCCGGCTCGATCGTGCTGATGTCTTCATCGCGCATTTCGACAACGATTGGTTCGCCGCAACACAGGCACGGCGCTTCGATGCGCACGTCTTTGCCGGGTACCAGCCAGCGGACGGCCATGGCCTCGAAACCGCACTGGGCGTACCAACCCGATTCCCCATCGATCGATACGCGGTAGTGCGTTGGCTGGAGATTGAACGGTGGGAACGACGCCAGATAATCGGTGCCGGGGTGCGTCCAGCCCGGCGTCACTGCCACCAGATCGTGCACGAGTTGATTGGCTTCGGCCAGGTCGATGTCGAGGGTCGAAGCGAGTTCGGTGAAATGAGGAGCAGTACCGGATTCCACGATGCTCGACATGATCGTGGCGTAACCGCGGTCCATGAGTTCGACTTCTGTCATCTTGGCTCCATTCGCTGTGTTGGGGGCTCCGTTTGGGTGTTGCCCAAACGGAGTCGATACCAGACGCTACATCGCTCGTGCACTCCGCTGCCCACCTTCACCGAAGCGCGGGCAGGACCTCGGTCGACAATCGCGCTCGCGCCGCATTGGCCTCGTCTCGGTCGCCGCTGAACCCGCCGCCCATCACGAAGATCTTCTGCAGTCCGAGTTCGATCAGACCGCCCAGTCGCTCGACGCAGAGTCCCGACGGACCGGCGATACCGAAGCGATCGATCACGTCGTCGGTGAGGAACCTCGATTGGGGCGACCCGTGGCTGAAGTGACTGCCCATGTCGTAGTTCGCATGGACGGCTTCGAGACTCTGACGCTGATCCTCACTCACCGGACCGGCCACCGATCCATGCATGACCGAGAAGCGAGCGAATGACGCGACACCACCCGAGATAAGGTCCCGGGCCACCGCCACATCGGGGTGGGGGTACACCGGAACGTAGGCGCCAAAGGTGAGTTCGTTGGGGTCTCGCCCGGCGTCGGCCGCGGCCCGGCGAGCGACACCGATGGCCCAGCTGAGGCGCTCGGTGTCGGCGCCAACGGCGAACGTGATCCGGTCGGCGTGGCGGGCCGCGGCTGCGATCACCTTCGGACCTGTGGCCGCAACGTCGACGGGAACTTTGGTTGCACCGTCTCGGAGCCAGCGAAGTCTGCTGGTGGTCGGACCGCCGGCAAGGTGGAGCGAGTCAGATGGTTTCACCCCGCCCGAACCGTCGAGTTCGATGTCGAACGGTACGTCGTCGCCGCGGAGATAGCCCTGGAGTCGGGCCAGGAAACGCTCGAAGCTGGCAACGGGCGCCGGTGCCAGCCCCAGGTGAGCGAGCGCGGAATCGCCGCGACCGATGCCGAGTACGGCTCGCCCGCTGCTCTCGGCCTGCACGGTGGCGATCGCGGTCGCCATGGTTGCCGGATGTCGGGTGATCGGATTGGTGACCGCGGTGCCGAGACGAAGGCTGGTGGTGGCATGAGCGGCCAGGGCCAGTTCGATGTACGGGTCGCCGGCGAGGTTCTGCGAGTCGACCAGTCCGAGTCCGTCCCACCCCTCGTCCTCGGCTCGTCGAGCCTGCTTCACCGCCGAACGCGGCATGCCGACCCCCGACGTCCAGAACTCGACAGGGGCCGGTTGCGGCGGTGATTGCGGCATGATCAGCCCCGGGGAACGTCGATCCAGGGGATGGCCTTGTCGACTCTGGGCTCACCGGGCAGGCCGAGAACCTGCTCACCGAGGATGTTCTTCATCACTTCGGTCGTACCGCCTTCGATGGTGTTGGCCCGTACCCGAAGGAACGCGTACCCGACGCCGCCACCGGTCATGTCGGTCGATTCCGGGCGGCGGAACGTGTAGTCGTAGCCCACCTGACCTGCCATGCCCTGAAGGTCGACGGCTGCTTCGAAGATGTCCTGGTTCAAAATGGCACCCAGCGCCTTGCCAACCGATCCTTCGGGGCCGGGGTTGCCCGTCTTGGCTGCTTGCGCCGCCCGGATGTTGGTCAGCCGCAGTACCTCGGCCCGGACCCACAACTGCATGACTCGATCCGTCGTTGCCGGCGAGTGGTGGTCCTTGGTTGCGGTGTAGACGTCGACGAGTGAGCGGATCGATCCGCTGCCACGGGCGGGAACTCCGCCGCCGCCACCACCCCCGCCGATGGCGGTGCGTTCGTTCATCAAGGTGGTGAGGGCGGCTCGCCACCCTTCGCCCTCGGCGCCGATGCGATAGGCATCGGGCACACGGACGTCGGTCATGTAGACCTCGTTGAACTCGGCCTCACCGGTGATCTGGCGCAGCGGGCGAACATCGACGCCCTCGGCTTTCATGTCGAGCGCGAAGTACGTCATCCCCTGATGCTTGGGGACATTCGGATCGGTCCGGGTGACGAGCATTCCCCAGTCGGCGATGTGGGCCAGGGTGTTCCACACCTTCTGGCCGTTGATCGTCCACTCGTCGCCGTCGCGAACGGCTTTGGTGCCGAGCCCGGCGAAATCGGAACCGGCTCCTGGCTCGGAGAACAGCTGACACCATTTCTCTTCGCCGGTGAACATCGGCCGCAGGAACCGCTTCTTCACCGACTCGTCGCCGTGGGTGACGATGGTTGGACCGGCCAACGCCTGGAAGAACTGCGACGCCTTCATCGGAGGGGCGCCCGCTTCGTGGAGGCGCCGGTTCACTTCTCGTTGGAGCTGCGGGGTGGCGTCGAGGCCGCCATGGCCCTTCGGGAACTGGACCCAGGCCAGACCGGCATCGAACTGGTGGCCCCGGAACTCGGCGTAGTCCTCGGTCGCTGGGTCGTGTTCGGCGAGCAGGGCGTCGAGCGCGGCTGCAACGTTCTGGGCATCGGTGTCGGTCATCGGGCGATGATGCCAGCTGGCGAACCCTCGAAGCCAGTCCGCTCGCCGCCCTTTCGGACCATGCCGACGTCACCGGTTGCGGAAGACCGGCGTGCGCTTTTCGAGGAAGGCGGCCTGCCCCTCCCGATAATCCGCTGAAGTGAAGCAGGCTTCGGTCAATTCGGCGACACGGGACAGGTTGCGTCGGTCGGGGTCTCGGCCGATTTCGCCGATGGCTGCTTTGATCGAGCGGATGGTCATTGGTGCATTGCCGGCGATGACGGTGGCGAGGTCGACCACGGCCTGCTCGAGTTCGTCGACCGGCACCACCCGGTTGATGAGCCCGATCTGTGCCGCCTCATGTGCCGGGTAGCGCCGAGCCGAGTACAGGATCTCGGCCGCGACCGCCTTGCCGACGAGTTCGACCAGCGCAGCAACACCGTCGTAGCCGTAGCCCAAACCGAGCTTGGCTGCGGGAACAGCGAACTGGGCGTTGTCAGCGGCGATGCGAATATCGGCCTTCATAGCGGTCAGAACCCCGCCGCCCATGCAATACCCCTCGATCATGGCGATGAGCGGCTTTTCGACCTTGGCCAGCGCTCGCTGGGCTGCCCCGGCAATGGTGTCGTACTCCTGGCGTGCTTCGACAGCGGTGCGGCGCTCACCGAACTCGGAGATGTCGGCACCGGAGACGAACGCTCGCCCGCCGGCCCCCTTCATGACGATCACCCTGACGTCAGGGTCGGCGGCGAAGGTGTCGATGATCGTTGGGATGGCTCGGTTCATCTCGGTCGACATGGCGTTGTGTCGAGCCGGGTTGTTGAAGGTCATCCAGCCGATGCCGTCGGCGACCTCGGCCGTCATCTTGTCGGTGTCGAGTTCGATCGTCATGGTGCGTCTCTGTTCTTGTCGCGGTGTTGGTCCCTGTGTCGATCGGGAGCTCGATCACGGTCGGCGACGGCTTCCGACGCCGTGAGTGCGTCGATCTCGTCGTTGTCGAAGCCGAATTGCGTCAGGATCGCTCGGGTGTGTTCGCCGGCGAGTGGGCTCGCTCGCCGGATGGCGTCGGGTACCCCGACGATGGTGGTGGCGTTCCTGATGATGTCGATAGCGCCGACGGTCGAGTGCTGGACCGGCGCGGCAATGCCAAGGTGTTGCACCTGCGGGTCGGCGAAGGTCTGCTCGAGGTCGTTGACCGGGCCGGCGGGCACGCCGACGTCGGAGAGTGCCTCGACCCACTCGGCGGTCGTCCTGGAGCGCAGGGCATCGGTGATGCGCGCCGTGAGTTCATCGTGGTTGGTCACGCGGCCGGCGGGTGTCGCGAAGCGTTCGTCGTCCAACAGTTCGGGGTGACCGATGACGTCGCAGAACGCGGCCCACATGTGTCCCCAGGCCGCAGCAACGTTGAGATGGCCATCGGCGGTTGGGTAGAGGCCCATCGGGCGGAGCGTCGGGTGATCGTTGCCTGCCTGCGGTGGGAGGTCGTGGTCGACGGTCCATCGCGCCGCCTGGAAGTCGAGTAACCCGATCATCGATTCGAGCAACGACGTATGGACCCAGCGACCGATCCCGGTGCGCTCACGTTCATGGACGGCAACGAGAATGCCCACGGCGAGTTGGAGCCCAGCGGTGATGTCGGAGATTGCGGCACCTGCTCGGACCGGGCCCTGCCCGGGGAGTCCGGTCACGCTCATCATGCCTGCCATACCTTGGGCGATCTGGTCGACGCCGCCCCGCTCGGCGTAGGGGCCGCTCTGACCGAAGCCCGAGACCGATCCCATCACCAGCCGAGGGTTCAACGCGCTCACGGTGTCCCAGTCGAAACCGAGTTTGGACTTCACCGCCGGACGCATGTTCTCGACCAGCACGTCGGCCTGTCTGACCAGCCGGTGGAGAACCATCCGCCCGTCATCGGTCTTCAAGTCGATGGCCAGACTGCGCTTGTTGCGATGGAGGTTGAGATAGTCGGGCGTGGTCTGTGCTGCGACGCCAATGCCGGGCACTTCGATGCGGATCACATCGGCACCCCAGTCGGCGAGTTGTCGAACCGCAGTCGGTCCGGCCCGAGCGACCGTGAGGTCGAGCACGATGAGGTCCGCGAGCGGCAGAGCCTCGGGGGAGGCGGCTTGGCCTTCCATCAGTCGATGCTGCCCGGCAATCGAGCGGTGCCGTCCGGCAATGAGGCGGTACCACCGTTGGTGATGAGCGGATACATCCCATCGGCGCCCGCCTCGATCACCGACTGTCCCACTCGGTCCGACCACTCCGAGGTGCCGCCGTATTCGGTTCTCCAGGCCCAGAGGCGTCGGCTGAAATGGTGGAGCGGGTATTCCTGGGTCATTCCCATCGCTCCGTGCGCCTGATGACAGGCTTTGGTTGCCCTCGTCGCCGCCTGGTTGGCGTTGAGTTTGGCCGCAGCGATCGCGAAGCTCGCCCCGCCCTGCTGGCCTGCATCACTCATCGCCGCATCACTCAGTGCGGCCGCCCGGCCTGCGACCTCGGCCGACATCCGGGTCAGCGCGGCATCTTGAGCGGCCCAGACCAGATGTTGCTGCACCGCCTGGAATCGAGCGATCGGCTGTCCGAACTGTCGACGCTCCTGGGTATAACTAACGGTGATCTGGCTCATCTTCTCGATGGCACCACTCATGAGCGCCACCCGACTCAGCGCGCCACGCAGTCGGAGGGCATCCCGGTCGACACCCGATGGCGCATCAGCACTCTGGGCCGGAGCGTGATCGATGATCAACGTGTCTCGTGGTTCGCCGGCCAGCGAGGCCTTCGCAACGACGGTGGCGGTGGCGAGATCGACCGACATGACCCGACCATCGACGATCAGAGCCAGACGTTCCGCCGCCCGACCCCACGGCACCATCGTGAACGTGCCGCTCACCGTGCCGTCGGCATGGCTGTCGACAGTGCTGCTCTCGACAGTGTTCTCGGGAGCAACGGTGATGATTCCGGCTGGAAGCTCGAGACCCGCACTGGCAAGGAGCCAGCCGCCGAGCATGCCGGTCTCTGCCGCTGGGATCGGTGCTGCGTGGTAGCCGACGAGTCGGAGCACTTCGAGGGCGTCGAGCATCGTTCCCCCCGAACCACCAGCTTCTTCGGGGAGCGAGATCCAGGGAAAGCCGGTTTCGGCGAACGCCCCCCACATCTCGGGTGCCGCTCCGTTGGCTTCGGCTGCTTGGATTGCTTCGTGGGTGCACCACTGTTTGAACAAGCGGTCGGCGGTTTCGGTGATCAGTGGATCGACGTTCATGAGGGGAGCCCCTGCAATCCCTTGCTGGCGACCGAGCGAAGGATCTCGATGGTGCCGCCGCGTATCGTGTTGCCGGGCCCGGTCAACACGCACTGAGCGAGCAATCGCTCGAACAGCGAGTCGGAATCGAGTGAGAGCTCCCGGTCGAAGACGTCGACGAGCCGCTCGATCGTCTCGATCTCGAATCTCGTTCCCATCTCCTTCACCAGTGCCGACTCGACCGAAGGTGCTTCACCGCTGTCGATCAGCCGTGCGACCGACAGCGACAGGTTGCGGATGCCCCACCATCGGGCGGCAAGCTCGCCGAACAGTTCGACCATTCGGGGGCCGAGATCGGTATCGGCGGTTTCGCGGAGCAACTGCTCGACGGTCGAGAACGTCGACAACCAACGGTCGGGTCCGCCACGTTCGTAGGCCATTTCGGTGGTGTTCTGGTTCCAGCCCATCCCGGGCGTTCCCACCACGTTCTCGTCGGGAACGAACACGTCGTGGAACGACACCTCGTTGAAGTGGTGCTCACCGTTCAGGAACGGGATTGGGCTCAGCTCCAATCCGGGGGTGTCATGGAGATCGATCAGGAACTGGCTCAGGCCTTGACGTTTGTTGCCGTCGGGATCGACCGGTTGGGTGCGGAGCAGGCAGATGAACCAGTCGTTGGTATGCGCATTGCTGGTCCAGATCTTCGTGCCGTTGACGATCCAGCCCCCGGAGTCTCGCTCGGCCCTGGTAGTGACCGAGGCGAGGTCGGATCCGCTGTCGGGCTCACTCATGCCGATCGAGAAGCCGAGTTCACCGGCGCAGATTTTCGGAATGAAACGAGCCTTCTGCTCATCGGATCCGAACTTCGCGATCACGTTGCCGGTCTGGCGATCAGCAACCCAGTGGTAGCCGACGGGAGCACCCCAGCGAAGCATCTCCTCGACCACAATGAATCGATCGACGGCCTTGCGATCACTGCCGCCCCATTCGGTCGGCAACGCCATGCCGACCCAACCGCGCTCGGCCATCTTCTTGGAGAAGGCCTTGTCGTGCCGGGCGGACATGCCAAGACCAGGCTCGTGCGAGCCGGGCGGGAGCTCGTCGTGCAGAAAGGCACGGACCTCGGCCTGGAGTTCGAGCTCGTCGGGCGTCAGCTCGGTTGGTGTGAATCGCATCGGCTCCCCTGGTGCGTCAACAGTGGCGCCATTCGACGCCGACGTGCATGTTGGCATGCGAGGTTGGGCCGAGCACATTGCTGCCGAGGAGGACCTTCAGACGCCGCGTTTTGCGTAGGCGTCGAGCAGCCGCGAACCGTCGAGATGCCGAACGTAGTCGAGCAGCGGAAGGTCCGACTCCAGAACGAAGTTTGTGAGTTGTTCGCGCACGACGGACTGAAGATCGTGGGCCGCCCACGGTTTGGCAACGTAGTGATCGAGGTGAGCGTGATTCACCGCCCGAATGGTGTCGCTCTGATCGGCTTGGCCGGTGACGAGCACCTTTCGAATGCGAGGACCGATGCGGGTGGTTTCCAGATCGACGAGGTAGTCGACACCAGATTTGCCGGGCAGGCGATGATCGGCCAGGACCAATCCGAGGACGTCGCCGTCGCGTTCGATTTCGCCGACCGCCGAGCGTGCGTCATCGACATCGGTGGCGGCCTCGACCCGTATCACCTCGGTGAACACGTCGAGATCACGAAGCAGGGCGTCTCGGACGTCGTCTTCGTCCTCGATCACCAACACGGTCAGCTCATTCATGGTCGGGTTCCTTGGTCGTCCGGTGGTTCGGCAGTTGTCGTATCGAGATCGGCTCTGGCGCCCGGAAGCTGCACGGTGAAGACCGTCGATCCAGGTTCGGATGTGACGGAGATCGTGCCACCCTGGCGTTCGACCAACTGTCGACTGATCGACAGGCCCAGACCCAGGCCATAGCTCACTCTGCCGCCCTTGGTGGTGAACTTCGGTTCGAACAGTCGGTGCTCAGAACCTGGCGGAATCCCTCGTCCTTCATCGGCGACACTCAGCGCAACGCCACCGTCGGACGTCGGCTGCACCCCAATGCTCAAACGGCCGCTGCCGTCCATGGCGTCGATGGCATTGGCAACGAGGTTGGTGATCACCTGTTGGAGTTCGCCGGCGTCGGCGGCGACCTGCGGTCTGGCGTCGTAGTGGCGCGAGACCGTGATTCCGTCGAATCGGTGGTCCATCATCGCCAGCGTGTCTTCGACGACCTGCACGATGTCGATTGGCTCGCGTTCCCCGTTGTCCGGGGGTGTGCCTCGAACATAGGCTCGCAGGCTCGACACCAGCGAGGCGATGCGTTTGGAGGCGGTTTCGATGTTTCTGACCGTGCGCCCGATCCGATGCATCCGTGACAGTCGTGTGATCTGCGCGTCGAGGTCATCGGTCGACGACGCCTGCCGGAGAAAGGCCCGTGCCTCGGCGGGGTCATCGATCCCGGCCGACAACAGGCGTTCGGCCAGTCGGCGATCGTCGACGGCCTCGGTCAGGGCCCGGCGCAGATGACGGTGTTCCGCGGTGGACCGGGCGTCGGCTCCCGAACGCGCCCGTCGAAAAGCGGCGAGGTGTTCGGGATCGACATCTGCGTCGATGAGGGTCGCGACATCATCGCCGAGTTGGTCGGCCGAACGCGAGACGGCGGCGACCGGGTTGTTGAGTTCATGGGCGATCCCGGCGGATAGCTCTCCCAGGGTGGCCATTCTTGCGGACTCGATGAGTTGGGCCTGGGCCGAGGCGAGTTCGTCGAGGGCAACGGCGAGTTGGTCTCGCTCCACTTCGACTCTGGCTTTGAGTTCGGCGATCTCGATCTGCAATTCCCCCGAGTCTCGCAGTCGCTCGGCCAACGAATCGACCAGGCCGCGGGTGAGGAGGGCCGCCAGGGAAGGTTCGCGAGCGAAGGCGACGCTGAGCTGATGCAGGGTGAGGGGAATCGCCCGTACCTGCGTCACGGCTCGGCACGTGAGGAATGCATGGCGTCGCTGCGCCAGCGAGAGCAAACCGATGATGCCGCCGAAGCTCCTGTCGTGCACGACGAGATCGCCGATCAGGCTGCGGTGGGTGAGTTGTACGGTCCCGTCGAGAATTACGTAGACGCCGCCGACGTCCTCGTCCTCTTGGATCAGGACGGCGCCTGCGGCCAGAACGAGTCGTGGAGGGTGTCCGAGTGCCCGATCGATCGCCAGGACCAGTGCGTCGTGAAGCGATCCGCCGGGGTCGAGGTCGTCGAGGAGGAAGTGGGGTGGACCCGACGCATCGGTGCCATCGATATGTCGGAACTGTTCGCTCGAACGTTCGGCCTGTGCCAGCGCTGCGTCCGACACCAGCCCCGCAAATCGGTCGTCCATGCTGTCGTGGTTGTCGATGAACCATCGGGCAAGGTGGGATCGGACCTGGCGCTCGAGGCCATCTTTGGTCCACGGCTGGGTCAGCATGCCATGCACGGCACCCCGGCGAAGCGCGATATCGACGTCTCGAAGGGACGGCTGAGGGGTGAGAAGCACCTTGCGGCTGGACTCGAGCACCGCGTGCGCGTGCAGGGCAACGAGGAAATCAGGTCCGGATTGATCTGACAGTTCGTCTTCGACGAAAACCAGAGGAACCGCCACGTCGGCCTCTACCAGGCCGTCGATCACGGCCCATGCCTCGCCGACGGACAGTGCCACCTCGACTTCGATGCCATTCTCGATGAGGTTCAGCAGCGCTGTTCGCAGGCCGGTGAGACGGTCACGATTGCGACCGACGACGACGATGGCGTAGCGAGGCTTTGTTGGATCGGCTGGCCGTGTCATGGAAGTAGACCGAGTGCGCGCCACACCGGGGGAGCGGCGAAGACCAAAAGGGTGGTGCCGACGAGGCCGACGATCAAACCGACCTTGGCCAGATCTGCGGTCTCCACCAGTCCGGTGGCGTAGGCGACGGCGTTGGGCGGGGTGCTGATGGGAAGGGCCATGGCCAGCGAACAGGCGAGGGCGATGACGATGCCGGCCAGCGCAGGATCGATATCGACACTGGCGGAGAAGGCGAGGGAGACGCCGATGGGGATCAGGAGGTTGGCGGTTGCCGAGTTGGAGATCACGGTGCTCATGACCAGAGCGAACGCTGCGATGGCAAGGGTGAGCAGGAGTGGCGAGAGCGTGCCCCACTCGACCAGGCCCACCAGCCAGTCGTCGAACCCGGTGACGGCAACTCCTGCCCCGAGGGCGATACCGCCGCCGACGAGCCAGAGCACGTGCCATTGGACCGCCTTGAGATCATCGACTCCGAAGACGCCGGTGGCCAGCAGCACGACGACCGGCAGGAACCCGACGACGTTCGAGGTGACACCGTGCAGCGGTTCCAAGAGCCACAGGGCAACCGTGACGGCAAAGACGGCGTAGAACACTCGCGCCTTACGTGACTGGTCGAACGTGCTGTCGAACGAGAGATGCAGGTGATCCGAGGCGGGTCGATAGAAGCGGACCAGCACGAACCACGACAAGACGAGAAGGATGAGGACCAGGGGAACGGCCAGCAACATCCAGTCGAGAAAGCTGATCGAGATACCGACGTCGGCGAGGAACCCTAGGGCGATGGCATTCGGCGGGGTTCCCACCGGGGTTCCGATCCCGCCCACGTTTGCTGCCAGCGGAATGGCCAAGGCGATGCCCCGACGCAGTGGGTCCCCGGGATCCAACGAGGCAATGACGGGAATCACCAGTGCGAACATCGCTGCGCTGGTTGCGGTGTTCGACATGAACATCGACAGCAGCGCCGTGATCATCATCAACCCGGCGAGGATCGAGGTCGACTTCGAGCCGAAGGGCCGGAGCAGAATGCGGGCCAGGTTGCGGTCGAGGGCGAACTTCGAGGCGCCGATGGCAAGAAAGAACCCGCCCAGGAACAGCATGAGGACGGGGTGAGCGAGGGCGCTGTAGAACGACGCATAGCTCGGTGCCTCGAACCCATCGAATCCCTCGACGTTCACGATCGCCTGGTCGCTGATCAAGAGGATCTCGGCCGCAATCACGAAGACCGCAGTGGCATGGAGCGGGATGGCCTCGGTGATCCACAGGATGACTGAGGACGCGAAAATCCCGAGAACTCGGTGGCCTGGTGTGGAGAGCCCATCGAGCTCGAGGAAGTTGGGCAGGAAGAAGGCGATGACCGCCAGCGCGATTGCCAGTTGCTTTCGATGGGACTGGTGCTTCCGGCTCGGCCGCGATCTCTTCGGCTTGTCGGACACGATGGCAGCCTAGGAGTGGCCGCCGCTGTCGGATCAGGACCTTGTGCTCCTTTGTCGACGATTTGCGCGGTTCACCCGTCGCCGGGCGGTACTCGGCGGAGCGTGGGCGCCGGCCGGTTCGACGTGGGAAAGTGACAGCATGTCCGAACCCATTCGTATTGCGCAGTTGTCCGACACTCACTTTCTCGAAGCGGGTCTCGAGCCAGAGGGTGGTCACGGCTATGACACCGACGCTGCCTTCGACGCGGTGCTCGGTCACCTCGGCGACCATTCGCACCTCGATTTGGTGACGGTCACTGGCGATGTGGCGGACCATGGGCGAGCGGCGCAGTATCGCAAGGCCGCCACCGCCTTCTCCCGCCTGCAGGCCCCGGTCAACGTCTGCCCCGGCAATCACGACTTCGACGCGGCGTTCAGCGTCGGGATCGGGCGTCCCGGGGTGAGTACGTCGAAGGTCATCGAACTCGACAACTGGACCTTCCTGTTCGTCGACTCCAACTCGGGTGTGATGCAACCCGACGAGCATGGTCTGCACGTCGACCCGCCGGGCGGCGATCGAATTCACACCAACGGTGCTCTCGGCGCGAGGGAAGCCTCCTGGGTTCGTCGGATGTGCGCGGCAACCGCAGCCGAGCATGTCTTCATCTGGCTCCACCATCCGCCCGACGTGCCGGTACCGCTGTCGCATGACGACGCCTACGCGGCGGAGTGGCGGGCGTTGCTGGTCGACCTGCCAATGGTCCGGGGCCTCGGCGGTGGGCACACCCACATTCCTGCCGAGTACGAGCTACTCGGACGGCCAGTCTTCGTTGCCCCGTCGCTGAAGAACAATTTCTCGCTCGACGACCAGACGTGGCTCCCGCCCGGGTACCGCACCTATGAGTTCATGCCTGACGGGACGATCACGAGCGATGTGCAGTTGGTCGACGACGACCGCTGGCCGCGGCGACCGTTCGGTCGGGCACTTCGCTCGCTGTTCATGGGCGAGCTGACATACGCCGAACTGGCCGAGATCACTGCTCGTCGCGCCGTTTGACGCTCGCAAGTCAAGCCCGTTGGGTGATCAGCGGGTGAATGCCGGACGGGTCAAGCCCTCTCGGAAGCTCTCGAGTGATTCGGGAGAGGAGTCGACTCGCCAGTCGTCTTCCTTGTTTGCCTCGAACCAGATGAAGCCGGTGATGTCGGGTCGCTCGGCAACAGCTGCGAGGAAGTGGTCGATCCAGGCTGCCTTGAAGCCACCCTCGTTCGAGGCTCCTGTCTCGGAGATGAAGATTGGCTTGTCGGTGAGCGTGCGGATCTCGTCGATACTCGACCCGAAGACGGACTCGAAGGACCCGAGCGTCGTCGGCGTCTCCCCGAAGTGGCCCCAGTAGCCGACCAGCCCAACGAGGTCGACGTACTCGTCGCCGGGGAACACGCCCGCCATCGGCCACGCACCGAACGGGTTGACGTTCGGGGCCCAGACCCAGATGACGTTGTCGGCGCCCGCCGCGTCGAACCGGTCGTGGATGTAGTGCCACGTCGCCACGTAGTCGCCGGGAGCGTTGCCATTGCGCGCCTCGGACCACGGGTACCAATCGCCATTGGCCTCATGGCCGAAGCGCAGCAGCACCGGTTGGTTGGATTCGGCGAGTCCAACCGCCCAAGCATCGATGTAGTCGTCGTAGTCGCCGTCGAGGATCCGGCGAAGTGAGTAGTCAGGCTGATTCCAGATGTCGGGTCGGTAGTCCCACGGCTCCCAGCCGATCGACGGCAGCGCCCCTCGCTCGGTGATGCGCTCGATCAGACTCGGGTCGAATTCGTCGAGCTCCCATCCGATCGCAACCTGGAGAACGTCCGGTGTCTGACCAACGACGTTCTCGAAGGCATCAAACTCCGAATCGGATCCGTCGATCGTCATGACACCCAAGAAGTCGATCTCGCCGCTGCGGATCTGATCGACGATCATGTCGGCAGCGTCATCGGCACTCTCGACCGGCGGCTCAGCCGCCGGCGATTGTTCGGGAGGCGCCGCAGTCATGACGGCAGGGACGACGGGGACCGGATCGTTCTGGGGGGCGCCGTAGGCCAGCCGAGCGCCAATCGCGGCGGTGGGGATGGCGAGCGCGACGAGGGCGACGTTCCTGGCGTTCTCCTTTGTGATGGCCAATGTCGGATCCTCGTCGTGTTCCAACCCGAAGTTGTCCTATCGGCTCGTCCGCCTTGCCGATGAGTCCGACCTCGGCGGGCTGAACTCGTTCGACTGCGTTGGAGACGACCGGCCCTCATGATCGGTCCGCTTCTGCCGTACTAGTAGTGATGAGTAGTTACACCCTGCTCAGGGCACAGCGCTGGACAATGGCGGTCGTTGCGGTCCTTTGCACAATCGCATATCTCGGGTGGCGCCTGGCGACGCTGTCATTCGACGCGCCGATGCAGCTCTTCTTCTTCGGCCTGGAGCTCCATGCTGGGGCGGGGTTTGTCCTGTTCGTCTTCTCGGTGTGGAACACCGAATCGTTGGCAACACCTTCTCCTCGAGCTTCGAGTGATCACCGGATTGCCGTCTGCATCGCAACGTACAACGAGGACGAGCACGTGCTGCTGCCGACCGTTGCCGCCGCCGTCGCGCTCGCTCCCGAGCACGAGACGTGGGTGCTCGACGATGGTGATCGACCGTGGGTCGCGGCACTGGCCGATCAGCTCGGCGCCCACTACCTGACTCGAGCTGATCGTTCGCACGCAAAGGCGGGAAACCTGAACAACGCGCTCTCGGTGATCAACGCCGACCTCGTTGCCGTGTTGGACGCAGACCACATACCGACCGGCAACTTCCTGGCGAATACCATCGGCTACTTCGATGACCCGACGGTTGCTCTGGTGCAGACGCCGCAGGACTTCTACAACACCGACTCGTTCGAGCACGTCGGGGACTACACCGAGGAGGCGCTGTTTTATCGGGTGATCCAGCCGGGCAAGAACCGTTGGCGTGCCGCGTTCTGGTGTGGGACGTCGGCAATCGTGAGAACGTCGGCCTTGCGCTCGATTGGCGGGGTCGCCACCGAGTCGGTCACCGAGGATCTACTCACGACCATCAAGCTGCACCGGCATGGCTGGCAGACCGTCTTTCACGACGAGGTGCTGGCTCGTGGACTGGCACCGGCGTCATATCGCGAGTTTCTGGTGCAGCGCAAGCGTTGGGCGACCGGGGCCATGCAGATCGTTCGCAGCCGGTACAACCCCTGGATCGTCGACGGCCTGTCGCTGCCGCAGCGCCTGGCCTACACCGCCTCACTCAGCGGGTGGTTCGACGGACTGCGCTCGATTGGCTACCTCGTCTTGGCGTTCGGCATCGTGGTGACCGGGACAAGCCCGATCGGAGTCGCCGTCGTACCATTCCTGGTGGCAAACCTCGGGCTGCTTCTCCTGACCGGGGCAACCCAGGTTCGACTCGGGAACGGCCACCATCGACTGTTTCCCGCCCTGCTCTTCGAGTTCCTCCGCATGCCGATGAGTCTGCACGCGCTGCGACGCCTGGTGTTCGGAGGACGAGCCTCCTTCCAGGTCACACCGAAGGGGCGGGCCGGTGACGATCGGACGGCACCGCCACTCCCCGGACTCTTGGTGGCCCTCGGTCTGGTTGCCGTCATCGGCGTGGTCGTCTACCTCACGAATCTGGTGGGTGCGGCGGCAGGCCCGAGGGGACACCACGTTGATATTGCTGCGCTGGTACTGGTCGCCAATGCCATCGGAATCGTCGTGGCGGTGCGTCGGATCAATCGCCGCGACTTCGGCGATGAGCGGCGCCGGGCCCGTCGGTTCCGGCGAGAGCTTCGGTTCCGCATCGGATCGGAACGGGGCTTGCTGCGGAACCCCTCCACGACCGGCGCTCACATCGCGGGTCGGGTTCGAACCGGCCGAGACGTGCTGAGAGTCCTCACACGTGAAGGGCCGATCGACGTCCGGTGTTGGATCACCCCCGATGGCTACGGTGGCTCGACGGTGGAGTTCGTGCCGGGGCAGTACGCCGCGACCGCGATGATCGCACGGTCGTTGTTCAGCGAGCTGCAAGACATGCCGACGCTCGATGCCGTCGCCAACCAGGCACCGCTGCCTGTCGACCGGCGGGCCGATCCTCGATCCGAGAGCGCTCCTGAAGCGGCGGCGCCCGATCGTCGCTGAGTCGCGATCTGACCGATTCGGCACCAACCTTCTCGCTACGCTGGCCCGTATGCCCGAGCCGATCGACCTGAACGACCGCGTGGTTCTCGTTGCGGGCGCCACAAGGGGCGCAGGACGAGCGACGGCCGTCGAACTCGGCGCCGCAGGCGCAACCGTCTACGTCACCGGTCGAACCACCGATGCGGAGTCGTCGCCGATGCGGCGGTCCGAGACCATCGAGCAGACGGCTCGTCTCATCGAGGCGTCGGGCGGAACCGAGATCGCCCGCCAGGTCGATCACTCCGACATCGACCAGGTGCAGGCCCTGGCCTCGACGATTCGCGATGCACACGGCAAGCTCGACGTTCTCGTCAACGGTGTCTGGGGCGGAGATCCGATGGTCGAGTGGGATGGACCCTTCTGGCAGCACGATCTCGAACAGGGCCTGGCGCTTCTACGCCAGGCCATCGATACCCACATCATCACCAGCTGGCACATGGCAACGCTCCTGACGAGCGAGCCAGGAGGGCTGCTGGTGGAGGTCACCGACGGCGTGTCGTCCCGCTATCGAGGTTCGTTGTTCTACGACATGGCCAAGGCCGCGGTGATCCGGCTCGCAGTCGGCCAGGCGGAAGACTTCCGCTCACACGAAACCGCGGTTGTCGCCATCAGCCCCGGGTATCTTCGATCCGAGGCGATGCTCGAGCACTTCGGTGTGACCGAACGGACCTGGCGAGACGCCATCGAATCCGATCCGCACTTCGCTTTCTCGGAGACGCCGCACTACCTCGGGCGGGCGATCGGTGCGATTGCCGCTGATCCCAACAAGATGCGACTCAGCGGCCGAGCCACCGCAACGGGGGAGCTGTCCGAGCACTACGGCTTCACCGACCTCGACGGCAGCCAACCCGACTGGGGAACACATATGCGAACCGAACTCGGGCTCGAACCCTGACCGGTCATCCTGCGTTCGATGCCGTCATGGTTGGCGCCATACTGAGTCATGGCACCACTCTCAGACGACCGGGTTCGCACGTTCCTCTCCGCAGGCACGCGGACCGGTAAGGTCGCCTGGGTGGCGGCAAACGGTGCTCCCCACGTTGCCCCGATCTGGTTCGTGCTCGACGGCGACGACCTGGTGTTCAACACCGGCTCGGGCACCGGCAAGGGTCGAGCACTTGCCCGCGAGGGACGCGCCTCGTTGGTGGTCGATGACCAGACGCCGCCGTATTCGTTCGTCAAGGTTGACGGCACGATCTCGCTGTCAGATGACGGCGAGGAGGTGCGACGCTTCGCGACGCTGATCGGCGGCCGCTATATGGGGGCCGACCGGGCCGAAGAGTACGGCGAACGCAACAGTGTTGCCGGCGAACTCCTCGTGCGGCTTCACCCAACCAAGGTCACCACCGGGTTCGACATCGCCGACTGACTCACGAACGACCCGGTCGTGACGGATTCGTCATCGCTTCTTCCTCGTTGGGCTCGATGCGGCCTCCGGCGGCTGGGCCCGCTCGTCGAGCCCGGCGAGCCCGGCGAGGACGGCGTGGGCGGCCTCGCCGATGGCGTCGACTTGCGACGGTGTGAGCCGGTCGAGGAACAGACGCCGAACGGCGGCAACATGCCCGGGGGCTGCTGCGGTGATCTCGGTGCGGCCCTGTTTGGTGACGACCACGAAGGCGCCGCGTCGGTCGGAGCCGCACTTCTCCTTCTCGATCAGCCCGCGGCCGGCCATGCGACCGACATGATGCGAGAGTCGGCTCTTCTCCCATCCGAGCACGGCGGCGAGTTCGAACAGACGCATCCGGCCCTCGGGGCGATCGGTGAGCGCAACCAACACCCCGTAGTCGGGGTACGACATACCCGAATCGGCCGCGAGTTGGCGGGCTAGTTCACCTTCGAGGCGCATCTGCATCATCTGCAGTGACCGCCACGCTCGTTCCTCCCGCTCGTTCAACCATCGAAATTCTTCCATACCAAGAGCCTAGGAGGAAATAGTTGATGTGTCTACTAGAGTAGAGGACACATCACCCAAATGAACGTTGGAGAACCACTGATATGAGCACCACCACGGCCACCACCATCCCAACCGGCACCTACGCCATCGACCCCACCCACAGTCGGATCGGTTTCGTTGCCCGCCACGCCATGGTCACCAAAGTCCGTGGCTCGTTCAATGAGTTCGAGGGTTCCGGCTCGTTCGACGCCGACAACCCGACCAGCGCCCAGTTGCAGCTGACCATCCAGGCCAAGAGCATCGACTCCCGCAACGCCGACCGCGACGCCCACCTGCGCTCCAATGATTTCTTCGACATGGAGACCTACCCCGAGATCACGTTCGCTTCGACCGCAGTCGAACAGGCCGATGCCGAGAACTACCGGGTGACCGGTGATCTCACGATCAAGGGTGTCACCAAGCCGGTGACCATCGACTTCGAGTATCTGGGCAGTGCTGTTGACCCGTACGGCAACCAGCGCATTGGTCTCGAGGGCAAAACGACGGTCAACCGTAAGGATTGGGGTGTGACCTGGAACGCGGCGCTCGAGGCCGGCGGTGTTTTGGTCAGCGAGAAGGTCACGCTCGAGTTCGAGGTGTCCGCCATCCGCTCCGAAGAAGCCTGATCAGCGTCGAGGACCACGGTCGGATCACCGACCGAAGCGAGACCTACTGAAGCGAAACCGGAGCGGGCTCACACCCGCTCCGGTTTCGCGCCCCAAGAGTCAGATTGTTCCTACCGACGGTGAGCGGCCGGTCTACTTCTTGTTGGCCTTCTTGGCCTTCTTGGCCTTCCCCGACTTCTTCTTGTCGCCCTTCTTATTCTTCTTGCCGGCCTTCTTGGCCTTTTTCTCGGCCTTCTTCTGAGCCTTCTTGTCGGCCTTCGACAGCTTCTTGCCAGCCTTCTTGGCCTTCTTCTCGGACTTCGACAGCTTCTTTTTCTTGGCCTTCTTCTTGTCGCCCGTCGCCTGATCCTTCAGCTCAGCCTTCTGAGTCTCGGACTTCTCGGACTCGGACTCGGACTTCTCGGACTCGGACTTCTTGGACTTTTTGCTTTTCGCCATCCGCTGGCTCCTTCGGTTGAGGGACTCGCCGTTCGCTGGTCGAACCTGATACCTGTCCATTGGATCGTGTCGCAGCAGGTGGGAACAGGGTACGAGGTCACCGACCGGTGGTCGCCTCTCGGGCTGCCGCGGGAAATGGCTGCGCCTCGACCGGTGTCCGGGGTGGCCTTGCGGACTGTCCGATGGGCGGTGCGGTATGGTCGGCAAAGATGTCGGGAATGGCTCAGCCGATAGAACCAAGGGAACAGCAGCGGGTACTTGTCCGCTTGATGCTGCTGTCGATTGCTGCGGCCGTGGTCACCATCGTGCTCAAGGTCTCGGCCGCGGTCGTGACCGGATCGGTCGGCTTCCTCTCCGACGCCATGGAGTCGGGTGTGAACCTGGTGGCGGCATTGGTGGGGCTGTGGGCGGTTCGCCTCGCCGCACGGCCGGCGGACCTCAGCCACCATTTCGGCCACGGTAAGGCCGAGTACCTGTCCGCCGCGGTCGAAGGCGGCCTGATCTTTGTCGCTGCGACCGCAATCGTATGGACCTCGGTCAATCGTCTGCTCGATCCTGTGCCGATCGAGCAGCCGGGTATCGGACTTGGTCTGTCGTTGATCGCTGCATTGGTGAACCTGGCCGTCGGTGCGACGCTGGTACGAGCGGGGCGTCGATGGCGGTCGATCGCCGTCGAAGCCGATGGACGTCATCTGCTCACCGACGTGGTCACCTCGGTGGGAGTGCTCGTTGGCATCGGCCTGGTTGCGATCTTCGATTGGTACATCCTCGACCCCATCGTGGCCTTGCTGGTCGGAGTGAACATCCTCTTCACGGGCTACGGGCTGCTCCGTCGATCGGTGACCGGTCTGCTCGACGCGTCGATTCCCGCTGACCAGATCGAACGCGTCGAGCACGTGCTCGATGAATTCCGCCGACGCGAGCCGGTCGATTTCCATGCCTTGCGATCACGGGAATCCGGGCGTCAGCGGTTCATCTACATGCACCTGCTCGTACCCGACGATTGGACCGTGAAGCGAGGGTACGGGCTCGCCAGTGAGGTGTCGTCGGCGATCGATACTGCGCTTCCCGGAGCCCACACGTTCATGCACATCGAACCAATCACCGACCCTTCCTCCTACTCCCACGACTACCTTCCGCCGCCACTGTCACCAACGACGTCGCCCGACATCGTCGGGCTCCGAGACGAATAACCACGCTCGGGCAGTATGCGTGGACCGAGCAATGGGGGAGAGTCGCGAGCAGGCACTGCCTTGTAATGGGGTGCGGGGCATCCTACCCTCTGCCATACGACGTAAGAATCACCGTCGCCCGTGAAGGTGCTGTGCACCACGAAGAGGACGTATGACCGATACGAAGCCAACATCCCAGGAGCAGGCAACGGCTCGGCCGTTGCCGATCATCAAGGACACGCCCGAGGGCGCCGATTCTTGGTTGCGGACGCCGTATCGGGCCGAAGACTACGGCCCGGTGACCGACTGGGCCACCGACTTCGACCACGCCCGTCCCGAGTACAATCCGGTTGCTCCCGACATCTGGACCGAGCTTCGCGAGAGCGGTTGCCCGGTTGCCCACAGTGAGCGGTACGGCGGTATGTGGGTCCCGCTCACCCACGAGACCGTCAACGAGGTCGCGTACGACACCGACCGGTTCACCAGTCGCACGGTCGTTGTCACCCACACCCGTCCCGGTGATCTTGCCCTGCCGGCCCCGGTCGGCGTTTCGCCCCCCATCAGCAGCGATCCACCCTTCCACAACCCCGCCCGCCGAATGCTGCTCCCGGCCTTCGCTCCCAAGAAGATCGCGGCCTTGGAAGACGAGATCCGAGTGCTGTGTCGTGATCTGCTCGACGACATGGGTGAGATCGAGCCCGGCACGTCGATCATCGACGGCGCGGTGCAGTACGCCCAGCACATTCCGGTGACCGTCATCGGTCGCATGCTCGGACTTCCACCAGAAGACGACGACATCTTCCGCGAGTTCGTGCACCTGATCCTCGAGACGATCAATCAGGATCCGCTCGACCGGGTCAACGAAGACAGCCCGCTCGACGCCTATCTCGACAAGCACATTCAAGACCACATCGACAACCCCCGTGACGATCTCATCGGTGATGTGCTCGCCATGGAACTCGACGGCCAGAAGCTGGCCCCGGAGCACGTCCGCGGCACCATCGTCCTCCTGCTGGTCGCCGGTATCGACACCACATGGTCGGCGCTCGGCTCGTCCCTGTGGCATCTTGCTCAGCACCCCGAGGATCGCGCCTTCCTGCGTGACAACCCCGAGAAGTTCGACTTCGCCCTCGAAGAGTTCTTGCGCTTCTACGCGCCGGTCACGATGGCGCGGATGGTGGCACAAGACACCGACTTCCACGGCTGCCCGATGGAGAAAGACGACTGGGTCCTGCTGCCGTTCCCTGCCGCGAACCGTGACCCCGAGCAGTTCGAACGGGCCGACGAGTTCGTGATCGATCGTGAGCAGAACCGTCACGGCGCCTTTGGTCTTGGCATCCACCGCTGTATCGGGTCGAACCTGGCCCGCCTCGAGATGAAGGTGGCGATCCAGGAGTTCCTGGCTCACTTCCCCGACTTCGAGCTTGCCGGAGACACGAGCTGGTCGGTTGGCCAGATCCGTGGTCCGCGAAAGATGCCGTTGCGGATTCTCTGAGGCTTCTCACGAGTCTGTCAGAGTGTCGATTGTGACAGTCTTGACCGGAGAAGCTGGTCGATCCGGTCGGTCACCTGGGTGGGGGAGAGCAGCCACTCGCTGATGAACACCCGGGTGACGGGCCAGCCGAATGCCGCAAGAACGCCGGCGTCGGCGACGAGTCTCGACGTGGCGTTCGCAGCCTCGTCACCCGGATCGATCATCACGCCGAGCAGGTACCCGTCGTCACCGCGGACCGCGGCATCGATCGTGAAGACCGATCGGCCGACATCGAGGTCGACCGCCCAGCCTCGATCGATGAGGGAATCGGCAAGGCCTCGCACAACCGCAGACGTCGCTGCAACGTCGATCGAGTCGGTGCCTCTGCTTCGAAGGGCGGCAAGCGACGCCGCCGAGGCGAGTTCGTCGCCCCTACTCTCGGCCTCGGCGTAGGAGAGAAAGCGAGCGAGGCTGGCGGCGCCGTCATTGTGGGTGTTGGTGATCTGGGGCCCCTTGATGGTGGACACGATCATCATGTGGCGTTTGCTCCTGCTGAAAATCACGTTGAGCCGCCGCTCACCACCGGCCTGATTGATCGGCCCGAAGTTCATGCGCATCTTGCCGTCGGCCGCTGGGGCGTAACACACACTCATGATGATGATGTCCCGTTCGTCGCCCTGGACGTTCTCCAGGTTCTTCACGAAGAGCCCGACGAACTCGCCGTCTTCGACTCGCTCGATCTCGGCCTCCAAGGCCAAAGCGAAGACGGCATCGCCGGCCGCAAGCTCGGCAAGCGCATCTTCGATTGCCGTTTGCTGCGTTTCGGAAAAGGCTGCGATCCCGATGGTGAGCCGGTTGTCGTCAACGAGGAGTGAGCGAACGAGTTCCGCAACGTAGTCGGCCTCGGGCTCGTTGCGGCGGTCACCGTACACGCCAGATTCGATGTGATGGAATGAGATGGGGCGATCGAGGGCGGCGGCCACGTTCGAGCGCGCGTCTTCAGGATTGGCTGCGGTGATGGCATGGCGCGGACCAGCCGGGAACCCACGATCGGGCACGGTGGCCAGCCTGCCGCCATAGAACGCCACGTTCGAAAAACTGATCAGGCTTTCCGAGCGTGACCGATAGTGCCAACTCAGCATCATGGAATCGAAGCTCTGGTCGGCCTGAGTGAGGAAGCTGTCGGCGTCGAGCGAGATCGACAGCCCGATGTCGCCATCATCGTCGAGTGGGCCGCCAACGAGGGAGCCGTCGACGAGGGCGCCGTTGTTCGATATGCCGTCGTCTCCCGTGCTCGTCGAGGAGAAGAACCTCGTCGGTGGAAGCTGCATCCGATCGCCGACCACAATGGCTTGACCCGCCCGGTGCAGCGTGGGAACCGCATCCTCGACCGTTATCTGGCTGGCCTCGTCGAATACCACGACATCGAACAGATCATCGTCGAGGGGAAGCGTGGTCGATACCGAGATCGGACTCATCAACCACACCGGTTTGAGATCACGGACAACGAGTCCGCTGTCGCCGCTCGCCAGCTCACGGATCGGCCGGAACCTCATCTTTTTGTTGAACTCACGTTCGAGGATTCGCCGTCCGGCAGCATAGGAACGCTTGCGATCCTTGTCGTCGTCGCTACGGCCTGCCATCGATGCCTCGCTGAACGCGGTGTGAGAGGCAAACCGACGCCGAGCACGACCGAGCACGACCGATGCATTGGTGGCAAGGAGACCCTGGTAGGTGTCGAGGAGTCGCCGCACGGTGTCGTCGAGTTGGGCCGAGGTCATCTGACCGAGTCGTCCGTCGCTCCCTGCTTGCTCGAGCATCTGCTCGAGCACTGCCCGTTCGGTGACGTCCAGGTGGTTCGATCCACCGTCACCGTCGTTCTCGCCGTTGGCCTGCGAAAGGGCCGCGTGGAGGACCGGCACCGAGGTGCCACGAAGATCCGACCACGCCAGGAGCGCTCGCTCGTGAGCAACCGACATCGAGCCGAGTCCGACCGCGACCGAGCGAAGATCAGCCAACGATGACTGCTCGGCGAAGAGCAGATGAGGGCAATGGACGGTGAGTGCCGTTGCGGCGGTACCGAGTACGTCGAGGTTCGGTGCCGCGCCCTGCATCGGTGGAACCCCGGCGCCGGTGCCCGCGTTGTCGAGAAGGTGGCGGGCGATGAGGTTGGTCGATGCCCGGTCGAGGAAGCTGAGGAGCGCTGCGGTGTCGTCGGTGCCGAAGCGGTCGATGAGATGTCCGCGATGGAGGTTGAGCGCCTGCTCGGCATCGTGCCACGCCAGCAGATCGGTGAGCACCTGTTCGACGGTCGGCTCGACATCGTGTTGTTCGAATCGGTAGTTGGTCCTGACCAGATCCCGGAGCGACCGCCAACGCCGGTTCATGAACCGAAGGAGCGAGCGCTCGGCCTCGCGGGCCAGCGCCAGACCGGTGCGGGCGTCGTCGGCCGTGAGTGGATCGGTCCACCGTTCGAGCACGCCGCGATTCGCCTCGCAGGCCTCGGTCAGTTGACGCAGGAGGGCATCGGCGGAACGAAGCTCGGCGTGGCGGTCACTGGTTCGATCGGCTAACGATGTCGAGCCGGTGCGGAACAGCTGCTCCAACCATTCGCTGTCGGTCGCGATGGCATCGAGATCGCCGAGACGAATCTCGGCCAGGTCGAGGCCCGGCGGCAGTGCTTGTTGCAGCGCGTCGATGGCCTCGGTGATGGTCTTGCCCAGCTGCGGAATCGCGTGCACCGTGTTGCCGGAAGCGACGAACTCCGGTGTTGCCCGAAGCACGAAGTGGCTCCCGAGGTGCGTCGGCAAGCCGGCGGATGCCAATGCGGCCTGGGTAGCATCCAGTGCGGGCCGAGCCTCGAGCCAATCGGTGATGTCGACCTGGGCCGGAGCGGCTGTGGCCTCGCCGACACCTGCAGTTCGCAAGACGATGAGGCGCTCGACGAGAGCGGCGATCGAGTGTGACCCGTGGCGGGGGAGGTGGAGATCGGCAAAGGTTGCTGCGAGTGGAGCAAGGAGCTTCTCGGCCGACGCCAACGCAATTGCTCGCCGTTGCTCGTCATCATCGCTCTCGTCACCGATCCACGCCGCATACGTCTCGCCCAACTCGGCGATGAACGGCTTGCGGTCGAGTTCGGCGTCGTGGATGGTCGCGACCAGCGGACCGAGCCCAACCTGATCGAGGCGATGGGCAACGACATCGAGCGCGGCTCGCTTCTCGCAAACGAAGAGCACTCGCTTCTCATCGGCGACGAGGGCAGCGATCAGGTTCGTGATGGTCTGGCTCTTGCCGGTGCCGGGCGGACCCTGGATGATGAAGGAGTCACCTTCGAGGCTCCGACGCACTGACACGGCCTGGGTCGAGTCGGCCGGCAGCACCAGCATCTGATCGAGTGAGATCGGAGGCAGGTCGGTCAGTCCTCGCTTGCGGTGATCGGGCGAGAACATGGCATCGAACGGCGACGGGGCGGCCGCCGTCGACTCGCCGTCGGTATTGGTGTTGCTGCTGGCCTCGGCTCGATCGAGCAGTTCGTCGTAGTCACGAGCCAGCGTGGAGCGGCGTGAACCGAGCGATGCGAGCGTGACGGCGCAGAGATCGACTTCCCACCGTTGGCGGCTGATGTCGCTGCGCTGCAGCGCGTAGGAGTCGCGTTCGCGAGTGGCCTCGCTCTTGCCGGCGTCGGTCGCCACCATCATCGAGGGGCCGCGAACCGTGGGATCTGCCCCGGCGAGCTGGCGGAGGGGGAGATCGCCGGGCTCGATGAATCGGCGGTAGAGGGCCAGCCCGAGGGGACGCCAGTCGTCGCTGTCGTAGCTGTAGTCGTTGCGGCGCCACCGCCCCGACGAGGCCTGTGACTGGGCCCGGCGGCGCAAGTAGGCGTCGACTCGGAGCTGCGCTCGACGCCGAATCAGGCTGATGCGTGGCGTGTCGATGAGGTTGATCGAGATCCCAGGATCGGAGCGTTGCACCGCGGCTTCGAGTTCGGCAACGAAGCTCGCGATCGAGTCGTCATCGGCCGCGATTCTTTCGGGAAGCTGGAGATCGAATCGGCTGCCGAGCACATAGCGCAAAACGGGGTTGACCTCGGCCTCGGGCTCGACACTGACGAAGTACCGGGGCTTGACTCCCTTCTTGCGGCTGAGGGCGGCGGGCATCGTGAGCAGGGGCGAGTGGATCTCTTCATCATTCTCGGGATCGACCCAGCGGAGAAAAGCGATGATCAGCCGCAGCCGCCCCTGGCCGTGTTCGGCCCGCAGCTTGCGTTCGGAGCTGATGAGCTTCTCGAGACCGGGCACGAGGTGTGGTGATTCCTCGAACCGACACCAGCGTTCGAGGTCGACCGGCTTTCCTTTTCGAAAGACAGCAGCCGCCTCCCCGGTCCAGGTGAGGAGCTGGCTGGGATCGACTCTCTCGACATCGAGGAGAAGTGGCACCGATGCCTCGGTCAGTGACAAAGCGCTGGCCGAAGGCTTGAAGTAGAGGGCCCGGTTCCGCCGTGAGGTGTCGAAGATGCGCTCCCGTAGGGAAGCCAGAACACCTTCGCGCCAATGCATACTTCGGCCGTTCGAGTGTTCGTACGCGTCGGTCAGATCGAATTCGACCGGCAGCTCTCTGTGGTGTTGCAGGCGCGCCGCGACCTCGCCCATCGTTGGCGGCCGGGCATGACGATCGGGCCGTATCATCTCGCCGAGCACATTGGCCACAACGGGATGTAGCGCAGGATTCATCCTCGTGAGATGACGATGCCCGAGAGCGAGTTCGTCGGTTGCCGACGCGAGCATGAGGTCGAGCCCGACGGCATAGCTGGTCAGGATCAACCCGGCGAGGTGCATATCGGTCAGCGCATCGTGATGGGCGTGGAGCTGCTCCCACGCTCGATAGCCGACAACGAAAACCGGGCGGCGGGGGAGCTCATCGTCGGTGTCATCAGGATCGAACACATCGGCGCTGTGGTAGCGGCCGCCGCCGGAACCATGGCCGAATCCGAGATCCTGCTCGAGCCGCTGGGCAATCTCGATGGTGTGACGCGGCATGGGTGGATTGAGCTCATCGACGATGGGGACGGTTCGGGGTGTTCGTCCGGATGGATCGACAAGTGCCAGGCGCGCCCCGTCGTAAACGACTCCCTCGATGCCTGCGCCGAGTCCGATGAGTCCGTCGGCATGGAGTTCGTCGAGTTGGCGTAGGAGCGGAAGCCCGACGGCCAGGACGTCACCGGTCGTTGGCAGCTCGGATGAGGCGAGTGCTTCGCTGAGTAGCCGGGCGAAGCTCATCGTTGCCCACCCGCAGCGTTGCGAAGAAGGCGCAGGTCGCGCGCCGTCCTACTCGTTGCCTGGCACAGGATCTTGTCGAACTCGTTGCCGACCCCGACCCGCTCGGCCTCGATGGCGAACGGAGCGATGACGCTGAGATCGGTGGCGATGCCGTCGGTCACCAGCGCCATGTCGACGAGCAGGGCTGCGCACAGGTGACGCACCGACGGATCTGAGGCTTCGAACTCAGCGTCGTCGAGCAAGGCATGCTCGGGCGACGCGGCGCGCTGCACCTCGGCGGGAAACGAGGTGATGTGAGCGTCGATGCCGTCGAGGCCGTCGAGGCCGTCGAGGCCGTTACTGTCGGTGGCAGCGCGTCGCCCCGCGCCGAGTATCCGCCCGCACAGTTCCTCCAAGCGCAGTTGACCGAGCAGGTCGAGTCGGTCGAGCTCATCTGGTCCCTCGACCAGGGTCCGAACGATCGTGTCGGTCCCGGATGCTCGTTGTGCTGCCAGAGCGGCAACGCGGACATGCAGCTCAGGGTGAGTCCAGCCACGGCTCGAGGTGGGATCGGCCTCGAGAATGCGTTCGGCCTGACGCAAATAGGCTTCGGGGTCAACCGTGCGGAGGCCGCTGTGGATCTTGACGATCGATGAGATCACGTCATTGTCGTCGTCGACCAGTGCGCCGGCGATCGCATCGGCGAACACCTCGGTATGGAGCCGCAATCGTCGAGCGGTTTCGTCGACCGCTGCGCTTGCTGCCGGGTCGGCGGCGAGCCGGTGTACCAGGTGATCGAGCACCCAGAACGCCTTGGATTCGCGCTGCCAGAGCGCAACGTGCGCCAACTCGTGGGCCAGCACCGCCTGCTGCTCACCGAGGTCGAGCAGGTCGAGGATGTCGCCACCGAACACGATGTGAACGTCATTGCCGAGAAGAAGGACCCGGGCGTTGCGTTCCTGGGTTCCGAGTTCCTGATAGAGCGAGATCGACCCGGTGAGATCGAGGCGGGCTGCGGTGAGTGAGGCGTAACCGGTGAGCACATCGTGCAGGGAACCGTCGAGTCGATACGCCGTCTTGAGGAGTTCGAGCTCGGCGTCTTCGATGCTCTCGACCGATGGTGTTCGGGTCTCCGCGAACCACGACCACAGTTCAGGCTCGGTCGCCTCGAAATGGGCCCGAAGTTCCCGGTGGTACCGGGGTGTGGTCAGTCGGAGATCGGCATCGGCCAGACGCTCGAAAGAGGCGGTGTCAGGGAGGGCAGCATCTGAGAGGGCGGTGTCCGGTTCGGTGGGGGTCGAGCTGGAGGTCACGGCCGGAGTCGTCTCCGTTGGCAATCGTCCTGGGGAGTCGGTCACTGGTCAGAATGTAGGGCACGGGGGAGAGCCGGCCACGCGACCTTATTGACAAAAAATCTTGTCAATAAGGTCGCGTTGTGTCATGCTCGAAACGTGTTGGACCTCGAAGTGATCGACGACGCCGTTGTCGCCGCCTCGATGTTGGATCCGGTTCGTGCGAAGGTTCTCGCCGAGCTGGTCGAGCCCGGATCGGCAACGACGGTGGCCGCTTCGATCGGCGTCTCCCGCCAGAAGGTCAACTACCACCTACGGGCGCTGGAGGCGGTCGGTCTGGTCGACCTGGTCGAGGAACGACCACGGCGAGGCCTGACCGAGCGGGTGATGCAGGCATCCGCCCACTCATACGTGCTGTCGCCCGAGGTCAATGGAGCGAACGCTCCCGACCCGGAACGAACCGATCGGCTCTCGAGTCGTTATCTGATCGCCGTTGCTGCTCGAATGATCCGTGAGGTTGCCGTATTGGCTCGGCAGGCCGATGTCGCAGGGCAGCAACTCGACACACTGTCGATCGATACCGAGATCCGCTTTGCGACGGCGAGCGATCGGGCAGCGTTTACCCGCGAACTCACCGACGCGGTCGCCACACTGGCCGGGAACTACCACGACGAGTCGGCTCCGAGGGGCCGGTGGCACCGACTCGTCGTTGCTGCGCATCCGACAATTTCGCGACCGAACACCACGAAGGATTGACCATGACCGACGAAGGCCGTTCCATCGAACTCGAGGTAGAGGTGTCGGGCACCCCGGAGGAAGTGTGGCGGGCCATCGCCACCGGGCCTGGTATCTCGTCGTGGTATGTGCCACACACCGTGGAAGAGCGTGAGGGCGGGGAGGCATCGGCCTCGTTCGGTCCGGGGCCCGAGATGCAGGTCGCCGGACGGGTCGCTGCATGGGAGCCCCCGCACCGGGTGGTGTTCGACGGCGGCGAGACCGCTGAGGGCCTGGCCTTCGAGTGGCTGGTCGAGGCCCGCGATGGCGGGACGTGTCTTGTCCGGCTGGTCAACTCGGGTTTCGCCTCCGGTGAGGATTGGGATGATCACTACGACGGGATGACCGAAGGCTGGCAGCTCTTCCTCGCCAATCTGCAGCTGCACCTGGAACACTTCGGTGGTCAAAGCGCCACCGCCATGCTGCCGATGGCCACCTGGCCCGGCCCGCGCGACGCAGCATGGAAGCGACTGCTCGATGCGCTTGGGCTGCCCGCCGACATCGAGGTCGGACAACGAGTCGACGTGACCGGAGCCGACGCGCCGCCGCTTGCCGGCACCGTTGTCGATATCGCCGACCATCGGCTTGCGCTGCTGGTTGACGAGCCCGCTCCCGGTACGGCGTTCATCGCGGCCGAAGGTCACCGCGGCGACATCTCGGTGTCGATCTGGTCGTACCTCTATGGCGATCAGGGCCTCGCTGCGGTCGAGCGCGACGACCCTCGCTGGCGAGCGTGGCTCGCGGCCGGGACGCCCTCGTAGGTCGGCCTAGGTCTGGCCTTGGGCGAGACGACCAGCATCGAGGTGCCCGCTAGTGTGGGTTCTCTCGCCCCGACGGAGGACTCTCGTGACTGCTGAGCGCGACATTCGGATAGGCGATGCCGACAGGAACGTCGTCATCGAGCGGCTCCAGGTTGCCTACGCCGAAGGTCGAATCGACACGGCAGAACTCGAGGAGCGACTGGAACTGGCCCATCGCGCCCGCTCTCGATCCGACCTGGTCACGATCGTCGCCGATCTTCCTGGAGAGCTTCCGACGCTCCCCGTCAATGCGTCTCCGCCGGTGAACATCTTCGGACGGATCCAGCCGGAGTTGGCCCGGGCGGCACCACTGCTCTTTGCCCCGATCATTTGCACGCTCATCTATCTCATGACGATTCCGGGCGGATACTTCTGGCCGATGTGGGTGTGGTTCGGATGCTCGATCCCGTTGGTCAAAGTTGCGTTGCAAAAGCTGGGCGGGACCTCGTCAGGAGGCGTCTGACTGCTTGTCTTGTTCGATCGCTATTCCTTCTCGGCAGAGGCCTTGAGGTCGAACTGCCAAACGAGCGTGGTGAGCGCAAGGCCGATGGCGACCTTGATGGGCGTGCCGCCGGTCCACGACTTCACTCCGGCCGACAACACCGCAGCCGAGATGAGGATCGTTGGTTGGCGGTTGCTTCCGGCGCGGGATAGAGATTGCAGATGCCAATCACCACCGCCGCATTTCTTGGACTCAGAGCGCAGACCGATCGTCGCTGGGAACTCCCCGTGATCGATCGGATCTGTGGAGGCGGCCGCGGCTCACTCTTCGGCGGCGCCGGCCTCGCGGCGGGGGTTGCCGCGCTGGAACAGGCAACCGGCAAGCCAACCGTCTGGGCGACCGGACAGTACGTCTCGGTCACGGCAAGCGGAGATGTCATCGATCTCGATGTGCAACTGCCGGCCGTTGGGCGGACGGTGACGCAGGGGCGCGTGATCGGTCACGTCGGTGAGCGAGAGATCGTCACTGTGCTCGGGGCGGTAGGAATTCGCACCGAGATCATGCGAGGGGTGTGGGATGAAATGCCTGACGCCGGGCAGCCCGACGACGCCGAGCTGGTCGAACGGGAAACCGACGGCGAGAACGTTCATCACCACGTCGAGGCCAGGATCGCTCGGGGTATGTTCGGTTTCGCCGATGGCATCGGTACCCCGAGCGGCGACAACCGTACGTTGTTGTGGGTGCGGATGCCGGAAGTCGTACTCGACGCGGCGGCGCTCGCCATGCTCGGTGACTACATGCCCTCGGCGTTGGGGAATGCCTTCGGACGTCGCTTGAATTGCACGTCGCTCGACAACACCATCCGGTTCGCTGCTCCGCTCCACGATCTCGACGACGACGGCTGGGTGCTGTGCGACAACCGGATGGAGTTCGTCGGCAACGGGTTTGCCCACGGGTCGTGTTTCATGTGGAGCCAGGATGGCCGGATGCTGGCCACCGCCAGCCAATCCGTTCTCGTCGTCCCACCCGAGGACTGAGACTTCCGAAAATTGCTTGGAGAGACCGCTTGACCCTCACGTCGCGGAAGGTTCGAGATGGATGACATGACCATCATCAGTATCTATCCCGATATCCACGCCACTGACATCGTGGCGAGCCGCAACTTTTACGTCGACCTTCTTGGTCTCGAGGTCGCATGGGAAGCGGATTGGTACGTAGCGCTCAAAGCACCAAAGGCCTCAAACGCACAGTTGGCTCTTGTTGCCGCCGGTCACGACTCGGTCCCGGCGGACCACCAGCATCGATCCGCCGGTGTTCTGATCTCCTTCGAAGTCACCGACGCAACCGCCGTCCACGATGAGTAACGACGAGGCTGCCGCCGAACTATCGATCGGACAGGTCGCATCGATGACCCGGCTCACGATCCGAGCGCTGCGTCACTACGACGACATCGGCCTACTCCGTCCCGCCAGGGTCGACCGTCGGAGCGGCTACCGCTACTACGCAACCGACCAGATCGCGGTGGCCGGCACCATTGCCGTCCTGCGTGGTCTCGAGATCAGTACGACGACGATCGCCGCGCTTCTCGGCGGCGACATCGATATCGGCACGATCATCGAACAGGAACTGGCTCGACCTCGGGGTACGCACGAGACATCCCGACGAGCTCCTCGACGGATACGGGTACATCGACGTCGACGCGTCACCGACCGCGACGATGGTGCATCAAGGCCCGCTGGCCAGTCTGCCTCTCGGTCACGCTCGACTCGCAGTCTGGATACACGAGAACGGGTTCCAGCCGTCCGGCCCGGCACGCGAGACATATCTTGGTCCGCTTGACGACCAGCGAACCGAGATCGCACTGCCTATCTCGAGCCGGTAGCGCCCCGTGAGCCTCTCGCAGGCTCGCTCAGTCGATCGAATCGATGAACTCGTTGACGCGCTTGACGAAGCGTTCGGTGTCGATGAGATGTGGATGGTGGCCGAGGCCGGACCAGACCTCGACCGCGGCGTTGTCGATCTGGTCGACGAGCCAGTCGGCGTAGCCCGGACCCGGGTCGATGCCGTGGAGTGACAGGTAGGGCGACGTGATGGTCGAGGTCATGGCTTCGACCATGGCATCGAGCTCCTCGGTCGACAATGTGAGGATCGGTTCCCACACGCCGAGCACCACCGACTGCTCGGGCTGTCGTATCCCCGAGATCCGATCGAACTCGGCGTCGGAGAGCGCTCCCCGCATGGAGTCGAACAGCATCGAGATTGCCGAAGTGAACGTGGCCTCATCGGCGCGAAGCATCGGCTCGAGCTGCTGCAGCCCGGCTTTGAAGTCGGCGAGTTTGAGAGGCTGGTCAACGTTGATGACGCCCCGAAAGCTCACGACCGACGCCATCGCCGTGACCACGGTGCCGCCGAGAGAGTGTCCGATGATCACGGTGTCGGCGGGATCCAGACCGGCCTTGGTCATCTCACCGATCACATCGGTTGCCATCGTTTCGAGGTCGAACGGTCCGGTGCGGGTCGCAGCACCATGGCCGCGAAGGTCGACGTTCAGGATCGGCCGGGGTAGGCCCGTCTCGGGATCGGCCGACAGTGGCTCAACGAGCGGCAGCCATGACTGGTTGGATTCGGTAATGCCATGGACGAGCACGATCGAGGTCATCGGTCGAATGTAGCCTCCGCTCGCGAATGTGCAGGAGTCGAAGCGAAGCGGTGTCGGTGGTGCCTCTCAGTGGTGCATCGGTGAGGTCACCGCGTGGGCGGCACGATGTTCCACGAGCCAACGGTCGAGCAGATCGCAGGCCAACGGTCGGGCGAAGAGGTAGCCCTGAATGAGATCGCAGCCCAGTTGTTGCAGCGCCTGATATTCCCCTGGCCGTTCGACGCCCTCGGCAACGACTTCGAGACCCAGACCGTGGGCCAACTCGATCGTTGACTGCACGATCTTGTGGTTCGACGGGTCGATGTCGACATCGGTGATGAATACCCGATCGATCTTCAGCTCGTCGACGGGGAGGTCGCGAAGATAGGCCAATGATGAATAGCCGGTCCCGTAATCGTCGATTGCGATACGGAAACCGATCGCCTTGATCGCATCGAGGACAGCCATGACACGTGGCCGATCCACCATGACGGCGGTCTCGGTCACCTCGAAGGAGATGAGTTCGGCCCCGATTCCGTTGGCGGCGAGAAGGTCGGCCATTCGATCGGCCAGGGTGTCATCGAGGAGGTTTCGAGTCGAGAGATTGATGGCGACGGGCAGGAACCAACCCTGTTCGAGCCGGCGGGCGGCATCCCGCATTGCCCGCGTCATCACGAAATCAGTCAGATCTCGCATGAGGCCCGCACTCTCGGCCAGGGCGATGAACTCATCCGGTGGCACGAAACCGAAGTGAGGATGCTGCCAGCGGGCGAGTGCCTCGAGGCCGACGATGAAGCCATCGGAGGCGCGGACCTTTGGTTGGTACCAAACCTCGAGTTCCTCGGCATCGATTGCCGGCCGAAGGTTGGCGAGCAGCTCGAGTCGGCGAGGGCTGTTGACGTCGTCCTCGTTCCGATAGAACTCCCAGCCGGACTGTCGATTCTTCGCTGCGTACAGGGCAACGTCAGCATGGCTGAGCATCGTCGTGAGATCGGGGCCGTCGGTTGGTAGTAGGGCGATGCCGACACTGGCCCCGACGTGCAGCGAGAGCTGCATCAGTTCGATGGGCGCTTCGATGGCCTCGATGACCCGCCGAGCAAGGGCCGCCGCCGCCGGCCCGTCGGACACCGCGGGATCGAACAGAGCGAACTCGTCGCCGCCAAGTCGACCGAGCGTGGCCGATGAGCGAACGAGGCTGCTGAGTCGATTGGCAATGAGCGTGAGCGCCCTGTCACCGGTTGGATGACCGAGCGTGTCGTTGACATCCTTGAAGCGGTTCAGGTCGATGAGGAGAAGTGCTCCTTCGGTCGGTGTCGCCGCATCGACGATCGCCTCGAAGCCGAGACGGTTCGACAACCCGGTCAGCAAGTCGTGATGAGCGGCGAGCGCCAGTTGGTCGCCGAGGAGGGCACGCTGTGCCGCGATCTCGGTCTGTCCGACAAGGGCAGCCAGCAGCTGCAGATCGCTGGGCCGAAAGGAACCGACCGTCGTCGAGCGGTCCCAAACAACAACGATGCAGCCACCTTTGCCAATTCGCAACGGAGCGGCGACGCCGTCGTATCGTTCGGACTCGTCGCCGTCGGCGATCAGGTCTCGAAGCAATGTTGGAGCGTCAAGTCCGACCAGCTGCTGCCACATCGGCCCCGGGACGAGGTCGTCGCGCTCACCGTCGGCGTCAAACTGGTGTCGGCGGAGCTTCAGTTCGAGATCTGGCGACACGATGATGGCGCTGCGGGAAGCGCGGAGGAGTGCAGCCGATTGTTCGACGAGGGCTTGGAGCACCTCGTCGGTTCTGCTGAGTCCCGCGATGGTGGTGGTGAAGTCGCTGATCATGTTGAGGTTCGCAGCCCGCTTCACCGTGGCTGCCCCTTCGCGAAGCAAAACGGCGGCGCTGATGAGGACGATGACAAAGGCGATGGAAGTGAAGGGCTTCGACGCGACGGCGGCAAGTCCGAGCAAGGTGAGGCTCGTGGTTACCGTTGCCATCAAGATGCTGGCGCGTGTGGTGGCGAGCGCGAGCCGGGACGTCTTGTTGTGGTCGTAGAACGAGATCACCACAGTGACGAGCACGTCACCGAGGAGTACCGAGACCAAAACGACGCCGACCCCGAGAGCCCACAGCAACTGACCGCTCGCCATGTTGATGAGGAACCCATGAAGCAAGAAGGCTGACAGCGAAGCCTCGAGCGCGACCATCGCCGAGTTGAACCAGACCTTCACCGCGGGCTGACCCCGCAGTCGATGGGCCACGACCGCGCCGAGCAGTCGCGCCGCAATCAGGCCGACCGGGCCGAGGCAGAACAGGCCGACCAGCGTTACCGGTTCACTCAACGACAGCCCATACGATTCGTTCCGTACCTCGATGTGGACAACGGACCACTCGACGAACGCGAACAACGGAACGAAGTACCACCAGTGCAGTGGGGTGGCCACAATCGGGTTGGCTCCCGCATCCGTGAAGACGGCCGCGGTGAGCAGCGCGGCCGTCGTCACCATGGCGGCCGTCATCAGCGTGACCTTGCGGTCCGCGCTCATGGCAAGGGCTCTCACCCGAGCGCTGTTCTTTCTGTGATGTTGGTGGAGGGCATCGAATCGACCTCGGGCGACGGGCGCGTTGCACTTCGTTTCCAGAAGCTTCGACGGATCCGGCACGAGGATGAGGCGATCGGACCCGAACGATCACCGCGGCCGAATGGGTGCCGCGCCGGATATCGCACGGAGCTAACGTCACCCGGTGCCCGCTGCTCAGCCGTCGACCGTTGACACCACCATCACCCGGCAGGCATGGCTCGCCCTGGGGGTGACCACGCTGTCGACCTTCCTCGTCGTGATCGACATTTCCGCGGTCAACGTCGCCTTCCCGTCGATCGAGACCGACCTGAACGCCAGCCGGACGACGCTCGGCTGGATCATCTCGGGCTACAACATCGTGGTCGGTGCACTACTGCTGGCCTCCGGACGACTGGCCGACAGCATCGGACGCAAGAAGGTGTACATCCCCGGCGTCGCTCTCTTCATGGTGGGTTCGCTGCTCTGCGGACTCGCTCCCAACGTCGGACTGTTGATCGCCGCCCGCCTGGTCCAGGGATGCGGCGGAGCACTCGTTGCCGCTGCCGGATTCGCCGTCATGTTGCCCGAGTTCCCACCGTCACGGCGAAGTACCGCCATCGGTTTCGCCGGCGCCACCGGTGCATTGGGTGCCGTCGTCGGCCCGGCACTTGGCTCAGTCCTGATCGACGCGTTCCACTGGCGCGCCATCTTCTTCATCAATGTTCCACTGTCGTTGCTCGTATTGGTGTTGGCACCCAAGTACTTGCGCGAGTCGAAGAACCCCGACGCTGCGGGACGGATCGACCTGGTTGGGGTCCTGATCGGGACCCTCTCGGTCGCGCTCGTGATGTTCGGCATCGTCCGTAGCGAAGACTGGGGTCTCTCCGATTGGCGGGTCTGGGCTCTGATCGTGGTCGGGGCCGGTCTTCTCCCTGTGCTCATCGCCCGCTCGCGGGTCCACCCCGAACCGTTGCTCGATCTCGATCTGTTCGCTTTCAAGTCATTCTCGAGTACCGCAGCAGGCGTGATGTTCTACGGATTCGCGTTCACCTCGGGCGCGCTGGTCAATTCGATCGTGCTGCAGGAACTGTGGGATCAAGACCTCTCGGTCGTCGGTTTGGCGTTTGTGCCAGGGCCGCTCCTCGCGGCTGCCATCAGTCCGCTCACCGGATCGCTCGCCGACCGGGTCGGTCACCGCTGGTTGCTCGGCGTCGGTTGCGCCCTTTGCGCCTTTGGCTACCTGGCGTTGCTGCTGGCGCTCGGGCCCGAGCCCGCGGTCTGGAGTCGCTTCGTGCCGCTGAGCCTCATCAGTGGCGTCGGCATCGGTCTCACCGTTGCGACGTGGTCGAGCGCTGGACTGGCCGACATTCCGCCTGCGAAGTTCGGTGTCGCCGGTGCCACCGTCAACACGATTCGCCAGGCGGCGTACGCGCTTGGCATCTCGGTCTCGATCACGCTCTTGGCAACGGGGGCCGATGTGTTCGAGGTGTCGGCCTACCGCTGGGCGTACGGGTGGATCGCCACGTGTTATGTCATTGCCGGCGTCGTGGTCGTTCTCACGTTTCCGTCGGGCAACAGTCAGGATCGGGCGCTCGCCTGAGGCACACCGGTTGGCCGCCTTCAGCGTGATGCTGGTGACGCGAGGCATGCGGGGCCGATCACGTCGGCCTCGGCGAGCGATGTGCGAATGTCGACGTCGGCCTTGGGTGTCACATCGGGGCAGAAGTGGAGCGATGCGTGCTCCAAGGCCTCCTGAACCTCGTTCACCAGTGCCGACGCATCGGTCGATGCGCACTCGATGACGATCGAATCGTGCACGGTCTGCACCGGAACGGCGTCGTGATAGCGCCGCAGGCGACGGTCGAGATCGGCGTAGGCGACCAGCATGATGTCGGCGACTCCTCCCTGGATCGGCGCGTTCCGCCACGCGTTGACCATCACGGAGACCCGGTCCTTGGCGGCTCGGCGGAGAATGTCGTGTGCCGGCGCATCGCCGAGTTCTCGGGCGATGAGCTGTACATAGCGATGACGTTGGCGGCGGTCGTCGAAGAACCGAGTGAGCTCCGCTTCGGTGAACGGAACGCCACCCTTGCTCAGCTCGACCCCATGAATGTCCTCGAACCGATCACGCACGGCGATGAGCGATCGGGACTCGCTCTGGATGGCATCGATTGCTGCCTGCATGAGGAGACGATCGAGATGGAGATTGAACTGTTGTCGCCGGCCCGAGAGCGTTCGACTTGCGAAGGTGAACGGAGTGCCGTCGGCCATGAGCGCGACCGGGGCCGAGTACTGGAGAAGCCATCGGATCTCGCGAACGACCTCGTTGCGATCGGTGTCGTTGCTCGAGCGATGGAGATCGGCAATCTCGTCCGCCGTTGGCCAGCGGTGCAGCGAAGATCGCAAGCTTCGACGGATACCCGACATCTCGCTGTGGCCGGCAGCAAGCCGGAGACTCATGGTCCAATCGATCGACGAGGTCTCGCCGCTGATCGCACGGATCTCGGCAATCCGTTCCTCGGCCCAAACAGCAGTTCCGGGGTAGGTGCGGCGATAGCGGGCAAGTAGTTGTGTTGCTTCCTCGCGCGTTGTCGGTGACCCTTCTGAGGTCAATGTGCGAGCCAGTGCTGATGCCCCCGAGCCGTAGGCGATGCCGAAGTTCAACGCCTTTGCGATCTGGCGTAGGCGTTTGAGCCGGTCAGGATCCGAAACGGCGAGTTCGTCGGGATCGAAGCCGAACATGCTGGCCGCCGTACTGACGTGGACGTCGACCCCGCGCCGGAAGGCCAGGCGCAATGGTGCATCGTCGGCGACCTGCGCAAGATAGCGGAGCTCGGCCTGGCTGAGATCAGCATGAACGAACACCCGATCGGGGGTTGCGGGTCGTACGAACGGCTTCATCTTTGGCGTGAAGTTCTGGGCGTTCGGGTTGCGACTGGCGAGTCGCCCGGTGTTGGTGCCGACGACTTGGAGGTACTGGGGACGAAGCCTGCCGTCGTCGTGGAGGTGTTCGTGGATCGATTCGCCGTACGTGCTGAGGATCTTCGACAGGTTGCGGTAGTCGAGCAACGCCTCGCACAGGTCGCCGCCGATCTCTCTCAGAACGTTCGCCGAAACCGAATCGGCGTCGCCGAGGTGTCTCGCCCGGCCGTGACGACCTGCCGTCCATTCCAGCACTCGCGCCTCGGCCCACTGGTTGAGTGCGACACGTACCTGCTTGTCGGAGCCGGGATTCCACGTCGGTTCGATCAGCTCGTCGAACAATGATCCCTGTCCGCCGCCGGTCAGCATGGCCAGACGGCCGATCACCTCGGACTTCTTGACCGCCACCTGGTCGAGTTCGTTGCTCCAACCCGGCCAGTCGAAGGGCAACCCGCTGCGTTCCATCTGGTCGAGGAACGGGCGGGCGGCGAGTTCGATCTCGGTGATCTGCTCGAGCCCGGCGGTTGCGACCTCCGCTCGGATTGCGTCGCTGACCCACAGCGTCTCGACCGCATCGGCGGCCGCGTATGCGACCTGGTCGGCGCTGAGATCGGCGTCGGCGGTGTAGGAGAGCTGCGTTGTTCCCTTGCCATCGGCGGCGAAGCCCAGATAGTGCTCGACAGCCCAGGCCAAGCCGTGGTACCAGGTGACACCACTGCGCCCCTGATGCAGTAGTGCGTCGGCCAGTTGGGCATCCCACCAGCGCAAGTCGGGTGTGGTGTCGACCGATTCGAAGACCGCCGCATCGATCACTCTGGCATCGAAGTTCGCATTCCACGCGTCAGCGGTGATGCCGGTCAAGAGCGGCGCAAGCAACGTCGGATCCACATCCCTCGCATCGATGACGAACGCCTGCTCAGCCCCGTCGGTCGATCGAACGGCAATCGACATGACCCGCATGCGGCCCGCCATCGGTCCGTCGATCGGGGTTTCGGTGTCGATGGCGATGCGCTCGGCAGCGGCGAAGCTCTGTTCGATCAGCGGCAGCTGCGACCGATGACTCACCAGTGTGTTTGGTACCTCGCTGGGGTCGCGCATCACACCCGCGACCTTACGAGGCCTGAGTGCAACGTGCGACGTGTTCGCGGTGCGTGCCGATTCTCTCGCTCTAGTCTTGGGGTTGTGTCTGTCGCCTTGCCGAAACCTCTCGAACCGTTGGCCTTTCTCGCCGGCACTTGGACCGGTGGTGGCGAACTCCACTATCCAACGATCGAGACGGCCAATTACACCGAGACGATCTCCTTCGAATCCGATGGCCGCCCCTTCTTCCTCTATCGACAAACCACTCGACTGGTCGAGGCGGATCGTCCGGCGCACAGCGAAACCGGCTTCTGGCGCCATGTCGGCGATGGACGGGTCGAGGTCATGCTCTCGCACATCACGGGCTTGGTCGAGATCCTCGAGGGAACCGTCACGACCAGCAACGGCGTCAGCATCATCGAACTCGAGTCGACCCTCGTGCACGGATCGAGCACCGCGGTCGAGGTTCAGGCAACGACTCGCCGTTTCGAAGGAGACGGCACCACCCTGCGCTACGACATGTCGATGGCTGCGGCCGGGCAGCCGATGACGCACCATCTCGCCGCCACCTTCACGCGATCTGATCCCGAAGGAACCTGAGGTCGATCTCGGCCGAGCGGTTGGGTGGGGAACTGCTTCGCTACGGTGACCGTGTGACCTCGATCGATTCAACTCTTCTCGCCGGCTTCGTCGACGAGTGCCGGGCGGCAGCAACGGGCGACGACGCTGTCGTGCGCATCGTCGCCATCCTCGAACAGCTCATTGTCGATCGCGACGGATTGGCTGAGGCCACTGGACCTCTGCCCGACGACATTCCGGCAATGGGTATCGACGAGACACTCTTCGAAGACGAGCACGTGACCGTCATGGTGATCGCAACGCCGCCCGACATTGCCCAACCGCCTCATGACCACCGAATGACTGCGGTCATCGGCGTATTCGATGGACAGGAGGACCAACGGTTCTTCGTGAACGCCCCGAGCGGTTTGCGTGAGCTGACCGGCCGATCGATCGCAACCGGCGAGGTGATGTCGCTGGGTCGCAAGACCATTCACGCCATCTCGGCAACTGGCCCCCAGGCGTGCCGGGCAGTGCACGTGTATCTCGGGCCGCTGGCAACCGTCGAGCGTTCGATCTTCCATCCCGACACCCTCGTCGAGGAGCCGTTCTCGGTCGAGGCATACGAGGCGTACTGCCGTCCTCTCAACAACACGGTTCGCCTTCGTTCCGTGGGGCTCCCCGAAGCGAGGGCATGACATGAAGAAGATTCCACGTGATGATCGTCGGGCCGACTACATGTCGAGCAATGTCGAGGTCGACCGCAAAGCGCTGACCGAGTTCGTTTCCGGCAAGCACCACTGGGTGCTGTCGACCACCCGTGCCGACGGTCGGCCGCAGATGAGTCTGGTGTCGGGCGGTATGACAGCCGACGGGCTGCTTGCAATCTCGACGTATCCGTCGCGGGTCAAGGCGAAGAACGCTCGCCGTAACCCGCTCGTATCGGTGGCGGTGATGGGCGACGCCTTCAACGCCGAATGGGTCCAGATCGATGGCGTCGCCACCGTCCTCGATCTGCCCGAAGCCGGCGATGCGTTCGTCGAGTACTACCGGAGCATCTCGGGTGAGCACCCGGACTGGGACGAGTATCGCCAGGCGATGGTCGATCAGGGCAAGTGCATGATCTTGATCGAGCCGACCCGTTGGAGCCCGGTCAGCAAGGGAGGCTTTCCGCCCGAGCTCTTCGACGACTGAGGACGCTCAGAAGTCGCGTCGCTCCGTCTCCTCCGGCCTCGGCCTCGCCGCCCTGGTAGGTTCGCAGCCGAAAGCGGGGGACCATGCCAGATGTTCGACGGCTATTTGGCGGTGACTCTCCGATGGAGTTCGCTGGTTTCGTCGCGACCTTTGCCGCCTTTTTCGCGGCCGATCGGCTCACCCGATCGTTCGCCTCACTCGACGAGTCCGAGATTGGTTCCGCGGTGCTCCTCGTACGGGCGGCCGCGGCCAATGCACCGGCGGCGATCGTTCTCCTGGTCCTCTTCGGTACGGCCCTGGTCGTTCGGCGCGCTGAGCTCCTCGCTCGCTGGTCGAAACTCGAACACGGCCGCGATCTTCAGCTCCTTCTCGCCCCGGTGGTCTTCCTGCTCGTCTGGCGGGCAGCCACCTACGACTACAACTACCTCGCCGATCAATGGCATGTCATTGATCGGCTGCTCCTTGTCGGGTTTGGCGTTGGGGTCGTTGTTCGCCCCGTGTTCCTGTTCCCGCTGGCGGCACAACTTCGCGTGATCAACCAGCAACTCTTCATCCCGACGGGTGCCTCCTCGACACAGAACATGGCGGATCTGATCGTGATGGTGCTGCTCGGTGTCGGCGCCGCCCACCTTCTGTTCATTGCCACTCGTCGAGCGGCGACGTCAGCGGCGTTGGCCGTGATCGGCACCGCCATTGCCAGCCACTTCTTCGTTCCGGGTCGAGGGAAGATCTCGCTGGGCTGGCTCGAGGTCGACAGCGTGGCGAACCTGGTGTTGGCGAGCCACACCGTCGGCTGGCTGGGTGGCAGTGACTGGGCCAGCCGCCTGGCCGATGCCGCCACCCGTGCGAATCCCGCGATCAAGATCGCAACGTTGGCCGTCGAGCTGGGAGCCGTGGTTGCCGTGGCGCTTCCGCGTTTGTTTCGCTACTGGTTGTGCACCGCCATCTCGATGCACATCGCCGTCTTCGCCATGACGGGCTTCTGGTTTGGTGATTGGATCGTCTTGGAAGTCGGGTTGGCGTGGTTGCTGACTCGGCGATCGACTCGCGACTGGGTCGAACAGAATGCGACGCCATTGCGTGCGCTGGTCGCAGTCGCAGTGGTTGGGATCGCAGGCGGTCGGTTGTTTCATCCCCCGAATCTTGCCTGGCTCGACTCGCCGATCTCCTACGCCTACCGGATCGAAGCCGTGGATGGCGCAGGACGCCACGTCACCCTGCCGCCTTCGATTTTCGCCCCATTCGAACAGGACTTCGACTTCATGTACCTGCAACTTGCTCCTCGTCGGCCGGCGGCGTTCGGGTATGGCGCAATCTACTCCGCCGACGCAGTTCGCGAACTCGAAGACATCGACGATTTCGCTCAGCTGGCGCGCTACGAGGAATCGCTCGAGTTGGTCGAGGTCGGAACTCGTGATCACTCCGAAGCGGTCGTCGTCCAAGCAGTCGATCGTTGGTGGTCGGGAGCAACGAAGCCGTGGTATCTGGTTGCTCCTCCGCCGAGGTTCTGGACGTCTGTCTCGGACGAAGGTGACATCGACCCGAGCGATGTCGTCACGGTCGACATCGTGCGAGTCACCTCGATCCACGCCAATCCCGAACTCGGTTTTCGCCGCGAACGATTGCTCGAACTGGCACGAGACGGCAACGAACGGGCACAGATCGTCTGGCGGGCCGACGCCGCCGATTGATCGCATCGGTCATACTTGATGCGTGGGATCTCACGACGAACCCAGCGGCCCGCAGATGTTCGATGTCGAACCGCCAGATCAACCGCGAGCCGGCTGGTCGAGCCGCTGGGCCGTTGCTGGGGCGCTCGCACTCATTGCGGCGGTGACCACGTTTGGACGCTCTCCCGAGACAACAGCGCCGGATCCGCCGGTCCCAACGACAGTGGAACCTGCACCGGTTGATGTCCCGGAACCAACCCGATTCGTTGGTGCCGACGTGATCGTCGCCCCCACCCAGGCCGGGGTCGTCGCGATCTCGACCGCGACCGGCGAACGCCACGAGTTCGTACTTGATCCGCCAATTCGGACGGTTGATGCTGGGCCCGGCTCGTCGGTGATCCTGGTGGGCGCATCGGGTGAGTTGCTGGTGCTCGACCTCGTGAACCAGCGGGTGGAGGGCGTCGGCGCCGATGATCACCGCTCCGTCGAAGCTTCGATCAAGACCTATCAACCGAGCGATGCGTTTCTTGAACACCACCGACTGCTGGTGGTCGCCGACGAGCTGATTCTTGGTGAGATTTGTGGTGAGCGCCGTTGCCGACTCGAGCAGCGCTCGCTCCTTCGATTGGAAGGGCCTGGAGTAGCAGGGGGCAGCGCCGAAACATCGTGGGAACCGATTCCACCGCGGCCTGCCGCCCTCGTCGACATGGCCGTGAGCGCCGACGGGAAGTGGTTCACGACCAACGATGGAGTACTGGCACTGTACCGAACCGACCGGGGCGGGGTGTCCCTGGTGCACACCGCGGCGGTGGCATCGGGATTCTCCAGCGATGGCACAACGCTGTATATCTTGACCGACTCTCGCCTCGAAGCCGTCGACCTCATCGGCGACGAGTTCCGATCCGTCGACATCGGAAGACTTCCGACGCTCACTGGCGAAGCGGTCGTCGTCGCGGCCTGAACCCCTTCCCGCGACGGTTGCCGGCCGTGCCGCGATGTATCTTGCGAGGCAGGTGATCACATCGAGGAGCAACCCATGAATGAGCAACCCATGAATGAGCAACCAATGGTCCGGGTCGAACGTCATGAGGGGTGGGCCACCGTTGTGCTCAACCGCCCCGAACGCAAGAACGCGATCACCGGGCCCCTCGCAGATCAGCTGGCCGTCGCCATCGACGAGTTGAGCGCTGACACCGGCATCGCCGGCATTGTCCTGCGAGGCGCCGACGGTGCGTTCTGCTCCGGGGTCGACCTCAAGGAACTCCAAACCGTCCCCCAGCTCCCGTGGGTGACCGAGTTCCAGTCGAGCACCCGACGCATGCACATTGCCTTGTTCAACTGTGCGTGCCCGATCGTTGTCGCTCTCGAACGCTACGGGATCAACGCCGGAACGTCGTTGGCGCTCGCCGGCGACTTCATCGTTGCCGGAGACAACGCCTTCCTGCAGATCGGTGAGATTCACCAGGGCGCAGCCATCCCGATGAATGCGGCGTGGCTACGAATCAAGAGCAGCGAGCACGTGCTCGCTCGCATGGCCCTGTTGGGCGATCGGGTCAACGCCGACGAGTTGCTCCGATTGCATCTCGTTCACGAGGTGGTCCCGGCCGATGAGGTACGAGCCCGAGCCGAGGAGATCGCCGCCCGCTTCGCCACCTTCCCCGATCAGAGTTCTCGCACCATCAAGGCCGGAATGCGGGCCCACCTCGACCTCGATCCCGAGTCATGGTTCACCAGCACCGCAAACTCCGCACTCTTGACCGCCGCCCAAGTGAGGAGCTGAAGGCAGGGGTCAATAGCTTCCGGGGACGAACTCGAGCACACCGTCGACGCACGGCAGCCAGACGATCACCGACTGCTGGGTCACCTCATTGGTCGCCCCCTCGATTCCGGTGAGATACCACATCCGTGGTTCGGCCCGCACGATGCGAAACATCGTACGGCGCTCGGGATCGGGCGAAGCGAATCGGAGCGTGAGGAGCAAGCTGTCGTCGACCCATTCGGCTCTCGTGAACGTCAGGTCGGTATCGGCCCCCACCACTTGGGCGCAATCGTCGGACAGGGCATGCAAGCGCGCAACCTGCTCGACGGCGTGAGGTTGCTGTGCGTCGCGACCGGAGCGCTCGAGTAGTCGCCCGGCAATCTCGACGTATCGTTCGACCCACGCCGGCGTTGCAGCCGCCAGAGCGAGCAGTTCCTTCAGCATGCCAGTGACCTCGGCTGCGCTCAGGGCGTCGGCTTGGATTGAGGTGCGCTGCAGTTCGTGGAGTCGGGCCACCGCCTGTTCGTCGAGCATCATGCGACCGGTGATCGATACATCTCGTTGCTCCTTCGGTTCAACTTTTCGCTCGCTCGATGGCGTTGAGATAGCTATAGAGAGTGACCTTGCTGACACCCATCCAACCCGCGACATCTTCCACGGCGCCGCGCAGGAGAAAGGCGCCCCGCTCGTCGAGGTGTCGGACAGCCGCCTGCTTTTGGGCTCGGTCCATGTCGTGAAGCCGAGACTCGGTCTCGCGTTCGACGTCGTCGACCAGTCGCTCGAGCGCTCCATGGAGGTCGCCGACGCGCAGGTAGGCCACCGTTTCGCCCTGCCAGACCACCGGTTTGTCGCCGGGGCGAGACGAGCCGACACCGATCACGCGTGCTCCCAAACTTTCGACAACCGGGCGCAGCGCGGAGAGGAAGTCGGTTGCAGCGTCACTCATGGTCAGCACCATTCACCGCGATTCACCGATGCTCGAGTCGGACCTGGATGGCGGTCGCTCCGGCGTCGAAGCCGGCCCGTAGGACGTCGCCGGCCAGGGCGATGAGATCGTCGATCTCGGCGTCGACGGTGGTGGAGAACGGGCCGACATCAACGATCGGACAACGCTCGGTCAAGACATCGAGCACGGCGAGAACGTGAGGCCCGGGGTCGTTCTCCTTGAATGGTTCGACGAGAATCTCCAAACGGCCCGGCTCCATGGCAGCACCCTACTGCGAATGGTCATCGGGCCTGTATGCCGCGATCGTTGACCAGTCGAGTCAGTCCAGACGACCCCGTCGTTGGGAAGAATCGCCGATTCCAGGGTCTTTACGTTTTGTAAAGGCAGACACTACGCTCCTGCTCAACGCCAACCGCCCTGCCGACGGGAAATCCGATGTCCGATCAATCACAGATCAATCGAGGCGAGGACACTCCACCGCTGACCCCGATGTCGTTGGCCACGTTGCTGGGCCGGATCGATCACGAGTGGACGACCCGCAAGAAGATCTTCGATCTCCCCAATGCCCGCATCTGGCGGCCCGACGACCGCATCGACCTCGGTTTCGATTTCCTCGGGCGGCGCTGTGCAACACCGATCGGTCCGGCCGCCGGTCCCCACAGCCAGCTGGCGGAGAACATCGTGCTGTCGTGGCTCGGTGGGTCTCGCCTCTTCGAGCTGAAGACCGTGCAGATACTCGATCAACTGGTCGTGAACCGGCCGTGCATCGACATGGAGACGATCGGCTACAACATCGAATGGAGCCAGGAACTCACCCTGACCCAGAGTCTGACCGAGTATGTCAAGGCCGCGATGCTGATCGAGATCCTGCGGCACTGGGAACCCCTGGCCGAGTTCATCGGTCCCGACCCCGGCCCGCACGTGTTCGACATGTCGGTCGGCTACGACCTTGCCGGGATCTCCTCGCCCCAGGTCGCAGCGTTCATCGACGGCATGAGAGACGCCACCTCCGAGATCGAGCGGCTTCGCACGGAACTGACCGGCCCATGGGCTGAGTTCGCCGACCATGACTTCGACCCTCACATCGCTGACACCCTCACGCTGTCGACGTTCCACGGCTGTCCGCCAGAAGAGATCGAGTCGATCACCAAACACCTCGTCGACGCTCATGACCTCGACGTGATCGTCAAACTGAACCCCACCCTGCTCGGCTACGAAACCGTCGCCGGCATTGTCAACGACGAACTCGGCTACGTCGATGTCTCGGTCAAGGAAGCCGCCTTCGCCGATGATCTCCAGTTCAGCCGCGGTATCGAACTGATCGACGAACTCAATCAGTACGCCAAAGACCGCGGCCGGAGGTTCGGCATCAAGCTCACCAACACGCTCGTGGTCGACAACACCAAGCAATGGATGCCCGACGAGACGATGTATCTCTCGGGAGCACCGTTGCATGTGCTGGCGTCAACGTTGTTGGATCGACTGTCGAAGGCGTTGCCGGGGCGGCTCGCCGTTCCCGGCAACGACGGCGACATCATGGTCAGCTTCTCCGCCGGGATCACCAAGGACAATCTGGCCGATGCGATCGCCATGGGGGTGAACCCGACAACGGTCTGCTCGGATCTGCTCAAGCCCGGCGGCTACGGCAGGCTGGCACCGATGCTCAAGGCCCTCACCAAGACGCTCGCCGAGGGCGATCACACTGACCTGGCCTCATGGCGCTCGGCCCAGCAGTTGCTCGCCGTCGAAGCCGGTTACGCGTCGACCGCCGAACAACACGTGGCCCACATCCGGGGCGAAGGCATTGGCGACTACCACCTGTCTGGCAACGAGAAGCTGCCTCGGGTGGTCGATCACGAGCTCGAGATGTTCGGCTGTGTTGCCTGCAACTTCTGCATCACGGTGTGTCCCAACGATGCCTTCTTCAATATCAAGAGCCTCGATGGCATGGAGGGTCGTCAGCAATATCTTCTGTTCTCCGAGCTCTGCAACGAGTGCGGCAACTGCATGACCTTCTGCCCCGAAGAGGGTGATCCGGCCAAGATCAAGCCCCGGCTCTACACCGATGCCGAACTCTTTGCCGGGCGAGATGGCCAGGGTTTCCTCCTGGTCGACGGCAAGATCGTCGACAGCCGCAGCGAGGGCGACCAGGTCGATCTCGTACAACAACTCCTCGATGGCGAGGCAGGCAATCCACTCTACGCATCGGGTGAGCCGCACGGAACGAAGGCGACCCATGTAGCCGAGCCGCACGGAACGAAGGCGACCCATGTGGGTGAGCCGCACGGAACGAAGGCGACCCAAGTGGGTGAGCCGCACGGAACGAAGGCGACCCATGTGGGTGAAGGAGCGGTATGACGACCACGGGCCAAGACAACACGAGGCGGAACGTGACGGTCGGGGCGGCGCAGCTCGGACCCATCGCCAAGAGCGAATCACGCGCCGACGTTGTCGAACGGATGCTGGTCCTCCTGCGAGACGGGGCAGCACGAGGATGCGAGCTGGTGGTCTTCCCCGAACTGGCGCTCACCACGTTCTTTCCCCGTTGGTACACCGACGACGTGTCCGGCCACGACCACTACTACGAGACCTCGATGCCGAGCCCGGCAACCCAGCCGTTGTTCGATGAAGCAAAACGGCTCGGGGTTGGCTTCTCGCTCGGCTATGCCGAACTCACCGATCCCGATGCCAACGGTGTCGTCCACCGCTACAACACCACGGTCCTGGTCGAGCGCGACGGCACGATCGTCGCCCGCTATCGCAAGGTCCACATTCCCGGCCACGAAGCCGATGAACCGTGGCGAGCATTCCAGCATCTCGAGCGTCGCTACTTCGAGGAATCGCCCGACGGGTTCGGTGTGTGGCGGGCGTTCGACGGCATCGTCGGCATGGCAACCTGCAACGATCGTCGCTGGCCCGAGACTTACCGTGAGATGGGCCTCCAGGGTGTCGAGCTGATCCTCATCGGCTACAACACCCCGCTGCACTACGCCCCCGACCCCGGCCAGAACGCACTCCAGGGTTTCCACAATCATCTCTGCATGCAGGCCGGGGCGTATCAGAACGGCACGTGGGTGGTCGGTGTCGCCAAGGGTGGCACCGAAGAAGGTGTCGAGTCGCTCGCCCAGTCGTGCATCATCGCGCCGTCGGGTCAGATCGTGGCTCAGGCCATCACCACCGGCGACGAACTGATCGTTGCCCGCTGTGATCTCGATAGGTGCGCCGATTTCAAAGAAACGCTGTTCGACTTCGCTCGCTACCGGCGACCCGAGGTGTATCAGCGGATCACCACCCAGAAGGGCGTCATCGAACCACCAGTGATTGATCTGTCAGGAGCACAGCAATGACCACGTTCACGCTCAACGGCGGCAGCGTCTCTGCCTCTGATGGTCACGAGCACCTGCTGGCGGCGCTGCGCGACGAGTTGGGGATCATGTCGCCGAAGGATGGATGTTCGCCCTCGGGGCAGTGTGGTTGCTGCACGGTGCTCGTCGATGGCAAGGCCCGCATCTCGTGCCAGACCCCGATGGAGAAGGTCGAAGGGGCCGAGGTGCTGACCCTCGAAGGCGTCGACGCCGACGAGCGGGAACGAATGGCATCGGCTTTCGCCGCCCACGGTGCGCTGCAGTGCGGGTTCTGCACGCCGGGCATCGTCATGCGAACCAAGGCGATGATCGACAAGTCGGGTGCGGAACTGACTCGTGACAAGGCGTCGAGACTGCTCGGTGCCCACCTGTGTCGCTGCACCGGCTACGTCAAGATCCTCGATGCCGTCGAGTCGCTGGCCAGGGGTGAGACTTCGGTTGCGCTGGCTCCGAAGGGCATCGGGTCTCGTGGGGTCAAATACGAAGCGGCCGAATTGAGCCTTGGCGATCGGCCCTTCATCGATGACATGGTGCCCGCCGGTTTGTTGCACGGCGCCTTCCACCTGACCGACCACGCACGAGCCGACATCGTTGCCATCGACACATCTGAAGCCGAGGCCGTTCCCGGTGTCATTCGGGTGTTGACCGGGGCCGACGTTCCCGGCGAGCTCCGTAGCGGGCTCATCCACAAGGACTGGCCAATCTTCATTCCTGTCGGCGGCCGCACGAGCTACATGGGCGATGTGCTTGCCATGGTCGTTGCCGAGGACCGTCCGACCGCCCGCAAGGCAGCGAAGCTCATCAACGTCACCTACGAGGTCCACGCACCGATGACCAATCCTGCTGCAGCGGTGGCATCGAGCGAGAACGCGGTCTGGGGTCTCGACGGCAACGTCTTGTCGACCAGCACCTACGCCAGAGGCAACGTCGACGACGCGCTGGCCACTGCCGCGCATGTGGTGCGCGAAACGTTCCAAACACAGCGGATCGATCACGCCTTCGTCGAGCCCGAGTCCACCCTGGCGGTGCCCGTACCGGCGGGCGAGCCACTGCCAC
>RCMY010000171.1_pt1 | contig 58744 bp, 54 predicted proteins | sample 2041341 | NCBI WGS metagenome assembly RCMY01 (sample SAMN09708234, study PRJNA481090) | Marine sediment metagenome, whole genome shotgun sequencing project.
ATTGACCACATCATGACCAACAAAGCATAACGACTGAGCGGGTCAAATCTCGGTGACAACACCGGGTCAGTTTTAAGTGACAGCCAACATTCTTCGATATTTTGACGAAATAGGTGGTGTCGCTGCAAAAGACAGATTTGTGTCCTTTATGCATAATGGATGCAACATAGACAGTGTAAATTCGAACGGTTTTAGGCGTGATAACGTCAATCTAGTGATGGCTGGATATCTTTCACCACCGCCGATATTGAGCGCGAATGAATTTTCTGACGTCGGAGACAGAATTAGATTTGACGAAGAAAGGCGAACGCATTCGCACAATCTAGTTCGCGCTGAAAAAATCCTGACGGTCGCGGATAAGTACGTTGTGGACAAAGGGATTTTGCCTTCGCAAGTTTCCACTATTCAACCATATTTGAAGATGCTTCGTCTAATTGCCGAGCGACGACCGTACATAGATCGTGGCGATTTCCGGAGTGACACGAAGATTCCTTCTGACAGTTTTTTGTCGTTTGCTAATCGTCACTTCACATTTGAAGCGAGCCCTGCCTGCGAGAATTCACTTTCTTGCTTTGTCGGACAATCCGAGGGCCGTGCAAGGATTGAGTTTGTTACTACGTCAGAATACCTCGTATATGCGACTCTATTTTTACCTGCAGTAGAGCGTGGGGACAGCAATGATCCGACTAAAATTCTTAGCTCCGAAATTATTTTGAGGGATATTCTTGGCTTGCCGGGCGTTATCACCGATAGGAACTTCGAATTTGCTGATCCGGATGATGTCAAGGAGGAGGCATTTGGCGAATTGGCAAATTGTGGTTTCCATTGGTCGATCTATTTCTTTCTTGAGGGTTTTTATGAAGTTTCCACCTGGAAGGGAGGGCGCGCGCTGCAGGTGCGAATCTTTCCTTCCGGTTTCGATGTTTTTCACAGGTCGGCAGTTCGGTAGTTTTCCGTCGCACAATTGTTTGAAGCTTACTTTGGGAAACGAATGCAGTCAAAAAATAGCTGCGTTGATGTGTATGACTACTTATTTCAGATGACGTTTGGGCGCGCGCGTCAAGAGTCGCATGCCCTTGGCGGCTAGCACTTTCTGACGTGCGGCTGAACACTTTCCGTGATGCTCAAGTTCCTGGTGCGATATTTTGGATCAGCGTCAGTAAACCTGCGTCTCTCAAGCCGAACGCGATCCTGAGGAGAAGTGAGAGCGAGAAGGTCGCCAGCGATGCCCACATGAAATTCACCGAAGCGCTTGCTACCCAAAGCTCGGTCCGCATCATCGCAGCGTTGCCATCTACGCCCTGCGCAATGCCCGTGAGCTTGAAGCCTAGCCATGCGATGATGGCCATCACAAGCGAAGCCAAGTAGGCCCAATAGTGAAGCAGGTATTCATCCCCTGTATTCAACAAAAATTCAACGGCGTAACCCCCAGCCAACACTGTTAAGTGTCCCCATATCAAATACTTAACAAAGGGCAGCCAATAGTCTGAATGACCTTCATATAGCTTTCGTCGAGCTGAGGCGTCCTCAACTCGTGAAATGTTCGCATCAGGCCTCGCAGCTCTTTTGAAGCGCTCCTTCAATAGGTCTTTTCTATCGTAACCCAACCTAGCTGCATCCACCGCGAGCTCTTCCCAGTCTCGTGGTGAATACCTAACATTAACGTCTACGCTGACATGGCCCGATTGATCCCATCTATAGTTCTTTGAGGTCACAGAAATCTGCATTCTATCTTCTGACATAGTCATTTGCCTCCCTGCGAAGCGGTAGAATGCATGACTATAATTGAATTGGCCACAATCGGGATTTCTAGTGCGTCTTGAGTTCTGACAATAACTGCTAGACAAAACCTCCCTGCCAAAAACGGTCGTTTTTGGCACTGACGGCGCGACTTCCAAAATCACTGAAAAATATTATGCCACAAACCCTTGGCAAAACTCAGTTTGATTTTGGCAGGTTTTTGGCGATCCTTGAAAACCGGACATTCATGCGATGCGCAGAATATGGTAAAGTGAGCTCTTTCCGGACCTTCGCTGCAATCTGCATGTAGGTCCGTTGTGCGGACTTTCCAGACCTTTGCAGCACGTGCGCTCAAGGTATCGTTCAAACCCACAAAGGACATTGGATTTCACAGGCGTGATGCAGTTTGTAGGCCGATCCAAGGACAGCCTCATTTTGGGCCTTGCCGATCCAAAGCCGACCTTCGTGCACTTTGCAGCTAATGGCGGGAAAGAGTCCATATAGCTGAATGCAGCGTGCCGTCCAAGGTTCGCTTGGACAGTGTTGCTCAACACGTTATTGCAACCGCTCAGAGCCGTTTTGAGTGGCGGTGGGAAAAGGGCCGATTATGGACGGAAGATAAGTCGGTTGACATGACAAAAAGCGGATCGTGATAATACTGGGGACGGCTTAAGGACGAAAAACCAATTCCGTGTTAGAGATGTGGTTGGACGATCAACACTTAGGGACGCTCAAAAGGGAACGTAAGCTAATGCACATATGGTGGCTCGTTGACTACCAATATGAAATTTATGGCTTGATGGTGCTTCTTGGCTTCACCGTTGCGTTTGCACTCTTCTTTCTGAGCAACCAGCAATTTGTTTGGGACATAATTGACTTATTTTGGATAGTGGCCGGTGGTGCTTCGGCTGTTACTGCTCTAATAATCTCGATAATTTTGGCGGATGTTGGCAACGTCCGGCGTGTAGCAGATTTGTACTCCTCAAGGGTGTCAGAACTGCATAGCGAGGCGAAGAAATTCCTCGTTGTACATTGTAGTGATGTGGAACGATGGCAACGTATAGATGCCAATCTTCATCTCGTAAGTGCATGTTTTGAAGTGTTAAGTGTCGAGAGGTTAGCAAGGTATGATTCAAAACTCGTGAGGTTTACAGAAGCTTTATCAGATGCCGCTATTGTCGGCGGTCGAGACGATGGCATGAGATTGCGAATTAATAGGTCCCCTTCTAGAGATTTTTCCTTGATAAGTAGCATGGGGCGCACAGGCCCAGGAACCAAATCAATTCTCGCACTCTCATCATATGAAACAGCTCTAAAAATCTACTCAGATATCCGGAGAAGTTTGTATAGAGACAGGTTTGGTAATGAGTTTATATTTATCATGAGCCAAGCAGAAGGGATTAGGTCCGATACGACAGCGCTCATGAAACTTTGGGATAACGTATCAAATAGTCGTTATTTGTTCCTTTGGAGAATTATCGCTCTCTCTGTGTTAGCACTCGTCTTACCATTAAGAATCGGAAAATCTGTTGCTAGCATTCGTCAAAGGACCGGCGGGACGTAAGGCTTAGAAACTGCAACACCAGTGCTGTATTGATTTCCCAATTGCTCAAATAATAGACTCTATTTACGCGCGGTGACCGAAAGCCGACCTAGATGCTCTCGAGTTGAACGGCGGCAAAGTCCGCACAACGGACCTACATGCAGATTGCAGCGAAGGTCGGCAATCCGCCCCTCGTGTCGAGGCATACGAGCGGCCCTAAAGATTCTAATCTTTGATAAAGCTAACAGGCATAGGGCAAGTCTAAGTTGTTTTAGTGTAAAATCTTCATGCAAGGGTAGAATATTGTGCAATAGTATGCGCTTGTAATGCAGAATTATGGGGTGGATGCAGCATTATCCGCATCCCTACAATATTCTAAAAATCGAGGTTTTCAACGTTCAGAGCATTCTGTTGGATGAATTCCCGACGCGGTTCGACCACATCGCCCATCAGCTTGGTAAACAGATCATCTGCTTCGGCCATGTCTTCAACACGGACTTGCAACAATGTGCGCGCATCGGGGTCTAGTGTGGTTTCCCACAGTTGATCGGGGTTCATTTCGCCCAAACCTTTGTAGCGCTGCAGCGAAAGGCCTTTTTCGCCTTCAGCTAGGATCGCCTCAAGCAGGTCCATCGGGCCATAGATCATCTGTGACCGGTCTTTGCGGACCAGCTTTGCGGGCAAGTCATAGACGTCTTGAAGGTGTTGCGTGAAACCACCCGACCGCTTTGCCTCGCCGGAGCGGAGCAGTCTTCCGTCGAGGGTCCGTACTTCCTCAACACCACGCAGCATGCGGGCCAGACGTACGCCGTGATCTTGGGTAATGCGCCCTTGCCAACCGCGTTCCCATTCCAGTGCTATCAGGTTCAAACGTTTTGCCACCTTGTCGGCGACACCTTGCAGGTCGGCATCCACCGCGCCGGGCACGAAGGCACCTGATATCGCGGCTTGTTCTAGAATGTGGCGGGGGTAATGAGTCGGAAACGCCTCGAGCACCCGGCGCATCTGACGTGCCAGATCGACAACGCGTGCCAAATCCTGACCTGTGATTTCCTCGCCATTGCCTTGCCGCAGCATTGCGCCGTCAATGCCCTGCTGGATCAGATAGTCCTCCATTGCGGCTTGGTCTTTTAGATACACTTCGGACTTGCCGCGCGAAACTTTGTAAAGCGGCGGTTGGGCAATATAAAGGTGACCATTTTCAATAAGTTGCGGCATCTGACGATAGAAAAAAGTGAGCAACAAGGTCCGGATGTGCGCCCCGTCGACGTCAGCATCAGTCATGATGACGATCTTATGATAGCGCAGTTTATCAATATTGAATTCGTCGCGGCCTATGCCTGTCCCAAGGGCCATAACAAGGTTGCCAATCTCCTGAGAACCGAGCATCCGGTCAAACCGTGCACGTTCAACGTTCAGGATCTTACCCTTCAGGGGCAAGATTGCCTGCGTTTGGCGGTCACGTCCGGTCTGTGCAGAGCCGCCAGCGGAATCACCCTCCACTAGGAAGACTTCGGTCTTTGATGGATCTTTCTCTGAACAATCCTTAAGCTTGCCAGCCAAGAAGTTCACATCCATCGCGGTCTTGCGACGGGTTAGATCGCGGGCCTTGCGCGCAGCCTCGCGGGCATGGGCGGCTTCGATGATCTTACTCACCACCATTCTCGCGACCTGAGGGTTCTCTTCAAACCACTCGGCCAGTTTTTCATTCACCAAACTCTCAACTGCCGGGCGAACTTCAGAGCTGACCAGCTTGTCTTTGGTCTGCGAACTGAACTTTGGATCGGGCACTTTGACAGACAGAACGCATGTCAGTCCCTCGCGGGCATCATCGCCGGTAAAGGTGATTTTTTCCTTTTTCGCGATGCCAGACGACTGTGCGTAGTTGTTAATCGTACGGGTCAACGCACCACGGAATCCGGCTATATGCGTGCCGCCGTCGCGCTGCGGGATGTTGTTGGTAAAGGGCAGGACGTTCTCGTGATAACTGTCATTCCACCACATTGCGACTTCGACACCGATATCGTCTTTCTCTCCGGTGATGAAAATCGGTTCCGGCATGACGGGGGATTTCGAGCGGTCGAGATACTTAACGAATTCCTTAACGCCCCCCTCATAAAATAGTTCGGTACGCAGGAGTTCGGCAGGGCGCTCATCCGTTAGGATGATCCGCACACCGGAGTTAAGAAACGCAAGTTCGCGCAAGCGCTTTTCCAGCGTTTCAAAGCTGTATTCCAAATTTGAAAACGTATTGGTCGAGGCCATGAAACGAACTTCGGTACCGGTGCGCTCTGTTGGTCCAACCACGGACAGGTGCTCTTTGGTGAAACCGCCTTCGAACCGGGCAACGTGTTCCTTGCCCTCGCGCCAAATGCGCAGTTCCAGCCAATCGGACAGGGCGTTCACAACCGACACGCCAACCCCGTGCAGACCGCCTGAAACCTTGTAGGAGTTGCTGTCGAACTTACCGCCGGCGTGCAGCTGGGTCATAATGACCTCGGCTGCGGAAACGCCTTCTCCTTGGTGGATCCCGACAGGAATGCCCCGGCCGTTGTCGCTGACAGAAATGGAGCTATCTTCGTGAATTGTCACGTTTACAGCATCGGCGTGACCGGCCAATGCCTCATCGATCCCGTTATCGACAACCTCGTACACCATGTGGTGCAGACCAGAGCCGTCATCCGTATCACCGATATACATACCGGGGCGTTTGCGGACAGCCTCTAACCCTTTGAGAACTTTGATAGAATCTGCGCCGTATTCCTCTGGAATCTGCTCTTGGTCGGACATTCTGGGAAACCTTCTTTTGTTACCCATTTTATAGTGGTTTTTGCCGCTAGTGTCACGTCTTTGGCACAAGATTTTGTGTCAAAGGAAGGGGATCAGAAGTCCTACCAGAATAAGCAGGATACCGGCCACGATGTTGATCCGTTTCAGGGTAACGGGATTGGTCATGAGGGCGCGCATTCTGCCAACAAACCCGGCAATGGCGAGGTTCCCAATCAAGGGAATTGTGACGGATACAATGACGATTGCAGCGACATCGGTCCAGGTGATAGCGCGCAGATCGAAAAAGCCGGGCAAGACCCCCATATAGAAAAGTACTGCCTTTGGATTACCCAAAATTGCCAGCAGTCCAGCGGCAAAGCCTGACCAAGCGCCGGGTTTTGTAAGGCGGCTGTCGCGGTCGATCTTGTCCTCTGCATGCCGTATCAGCAATGCGCCCATAATCAAAAACACACCGCATGCCATCCACCGCATGCCAAGCATGAAAATGTCAAAGACGGATAAAATCCAGCTGATGCCCAGTACCGCAACCAATGGCCAGACCATGTCACCAACGGAAACACCCAAGGCAAGCGGCCAAGCGGACTTGAACCCACCCGACAGCGCGCGCGCCATGATGGCAAGCCAGACAGGGCCGGGGGTTAAGAACAGGATGACCAAGGCACCACAATACAGCAGCAGGTCAGGCAAAGCGATTGTCATGGCAGCATCCTTACTTCTGAAACACCATTGGTTTCAGTGACCTCAAGGGTTTGTGCGCGGTTGCCGAGCGTATCAAACAATTCTGCCCCGGTGCCAGTCATCCACGCCTGCGCACCAAGGGCCGATAGCTCGTCGTAAAGCGCTGCGCGACGGTTCGCATCCAAATGGGCCGCCACCTCGTCAAGCAAAAGCAACGGCGGGGCACCAAAGTCTGCTGCTAAAGCGCGGGCATTCGCAAGGATAAGGGACACAAGCAACGCTTTTTGCTCGCCGGTTGAACAATCGCGCGCGGGGATGTCTTTGGCGGCATACATGCCCTCAAGATCGGCGCGATGCGGACCGATCAATGTGCGCCCCGCTGACAAGTCGCGCATCCGGTTATCGGCAAGCGCAGCGCGCAAATCTTGTGCCGATGATGGCATGTCACAGACCAGCTTTAGCGTCGCGATTGGAAAGGCTGTCTCGACCTGCTCTTGTGCCTCGGTAATCGCCTCAAGCGCTGCCAGCCTGTTTGCGTGGATTGCGGCCCCTGCTTCGGCGAGCTGCTGTTCAAGGGCAATGTACCAAGATGGCTCGCGGACCATATCCTTGAGCAAACGATTCCGCTCACGCATTGCTTTTTCATAAGCGAGGGACTGTTCGGCATGATCGGGTAGAAAGCTGAGCGTCATCCGGTCAAGGAAGCGGCGACGGCCATCGGCCCCTTCAATCCACAATCTGTCCATTGATGGAATCAACCACAATATACGTGCAATACGGCCAAGCCCGGTTTGAGGGGTGGCCTTGCCGTCGATGCGTACTTGTCTTGCTGCACCGTTCTCTGACCAGACCTCAATTTCATGGACTTGGCCTAACGAATGCACGATCGCGGTCAATTTCCAGCCAAGCGCCTCGGGTCGGCGCGTCATGTCCAGAGCGCTGGCCCGTCGCAGGCCACGACCGGGCGAAAGGAGAGAGACAGCCTCGAGGATGTTGGTTTTACCCGCACCATTAGGGCCATGTATCGCTACGGAGCGCGCATCAGTTTCGATCACAGCCCGTTTGTGCGACCTGAAATGCGACAGCGTCAAATTTGAAATAAATAGCTGCGTCATTTTTCAGCGCCGTTATCTTTCAAGGAAAACGGAACGATATTATTAAAAAATTCCGGCGCGTCACACACGCATTGGCATTACGACATAGACGGCAGACATATCGTTGCCTTCACGCATCAATGTCGGATCACCAGACGAATTGAACAGGAACACAGCGTTTTCACGGTCTACTTGGCTTGCGATTTCAAGCAGGTATTTCGCGTTAAAACCAATTTCTAGCCGTTCATCGGAATAGGCCACGACGAGCTCTTCTTCTGCGGCACCACTGTCAGGTGCATTTACAGAAAGGATCAAGCGGTCTTCGTCCAACTGCAGCTTAACTGCGCGGGACCGTTCGGAGCTAACAGTAGCAACACGGTCGACGGCGCGGGCGAAATCGCTGGCGTCGACTTCCATTCTGCGGGTGTTGCCTTGGGGGATTACGCGGGTGTAGTCGGGGAACGTCCCGTCAATGACTTTCGAGGTCAGGGTAATGTCAGGTGTCGCGAAACGAATCTTGGTCTCGGACACAGACACCGCAATCTCCATCTCGTCATCATCCAGCAATTTGCGCAATTCGCCGACTGTTTTGCGCGGGACAATCACGCCCGGCATGTCAGCTGCGCCATCAGGCATTGGCGCGTCAATACGGGCCAGGCGGTGACCATCGGTGGCGACGCAGCGCAAAACCTTGCTGCCATCGCTTTCCGAAATGTGCATGTAAACGCCATTCAGGTAATACCGGGTTTCTTCGGTTGAGATCGCGAATTTAGATTTATCGAACAGGCGGCGCAGCACTGGCGCTGGGGCCTTGAAGTTCGATTGATATTCGGACGACGCCATTACAGGGAAATCTTCGCGGGGTAATGTCGCGAGCGAAAAGTTCGAGCGGCCCGCTTCGACTGTCAGACGGCCAGCGGCACTGTCAGACGTCAGGGTAATCAGCGCCCCATCGGGCAGCTTTCGAACGATTTCGTGCAATGTAGTGGCTGAAACAGTGGTGGCACCTGCGCGCTCGACCTGAGCAGGGGCCTTGTCCACGACCTCGATGTCCAGATCGGTGGCACGAAATGACGCATCACTGCCTTCCGCTTCGATCAGTACATTGGCGAGGATCGGAATGGTATTCCGGCGCTCGACCACTGATTGGGCCTGTGACACAGCTTTAAGCAGTGCGGCGCGTTCGATGCTGAATTTCATTTCCATCTCCATTCCGGCAGTCCGGGAGGGCAAACTACCCGATACCGGTGTATTCACAAGAGTTTTATTGACTTTTCAGCGCGAAACGAAGGCCAGTCAAGGCCTTCGCGCGTGTTCTGCTGCGGATGTGGGGATTATGCTTCCAATGCGCGGCGCAGCAATTCCAGATCTTCGGCGATTTGGCCATCGCTTTGCTTGAGCTCTTCGATGCGCTTTACGCCGTGCATGACGGTCGTGTGATCGCGTCCGCCAAAGCGACGGCCGATTTCCGGCAAGGAGCGGCTGGTCAGCTTTTTGGACAGATACATCGCCACCTGACGAGGCCGCGCATAGCTGCGGAGCCGTTTCGGGCCAACCATATCACTGAGACGAATGTTATAGTGCTCGGATACCTTGCGTTGGATTTCCTCGATGCTGATCTTGCGCTCAGAGGCGCGCAGAACATCGGCCAAACAATCTTGGGTCAGGTCCATATTGATCTCACGCCCGACAAGCGATGCAAAGGCGAACAGACGGGTCAGCGCGCCTTCAAGAACACGCACGTTCGTCGTGATCCGGTGAGCAAGAAATTCGAGCACACCAGCTTCGACTTCCAAACCCGGATAGTTTTTCTGTTGTGTTTCGACCTTGCTTTGAAGGATGCCCAAACGCAGTTCATAGTCGGTTGGATGTAGGTCAACCACCAAGCCACACTGAAGGCGCGATTTCACGCGGTCCTCCAGGTCCTTAATCTCGCCGGGGGCGCGATCAGCGGAAATGATGATCTGCTTGTTTTGATCAACCAGCGCGTTGAAGGTGTGAAAGAACTCTTCTTGGGTGCTGTCCTTGCCCGCAATGAACTGAACGTCATCGACCATTAGTACATCAACCGACCGGAATATTTCCTTGAAGTCCATCATCTTGCGGTCACGAAGGGCCTGAACAAAACGGTACATGAATTGTTCGGCTGAAAGATACAGCACGTTCAGGTCAGGCTTGCGGATATGCAATTCTTGGGCAATCGCGTGCATCAGGTGGGTTTTGCCAAGGCCAACACCACCGTACAGGAACAGCGGGTTGAAAGTTACGGGGCCACCTTCGGCGACACGGCGGGCGGCGGCGTGGGCCAGTTCATTTGGCTTGCCGACAACGAAATTATCAAAGCTGAACCGCGCATCCAAAGGGGCTGTGTTCAGCGAATTGCTGTTGGCAGCTTGAATTGGTGCAGGTTTGGCGGAGACTTTGGGTGCCTCGACTGCAGCAGATTTTTCGGCACCGCCTACGGTAAATTTTAGGCGCGTGATGCCGTCGCTCTCGTTCTGCATCTCATGCAAAATCAGGTCTGCAAAATTCTGGCTGACGTAATTGCCGAAAAAATTCGTCGGGACGAACAGCGTGCTTACGCCGTCTTCTGTAGCCCCAAGTGATAGCGGATCAATCCACGTGGTAAAGTTATTCTGCCCTACTGTCTTTAATAAACGGTTTCGTATTTTTGCCCACTGCGCCTGCATCATGTCCCCAACTGCCCCAATCGCCTGCGACACCTGAAAAAAGGCTGACCGCAAATGTTACTCTTGTCAGAAGGCAACAGGCCGCTATCCCGGTCCCATCGGGAAACCGGCCAAACGTCCTTCGGACATATTTTACAAGGTTCAATTCGACATTGATGCTTAAGGCAAAAAAAAGCCAAGCATTGCTGTCGAACGCACCGTTCGAAGTATCAAAGACAGGGCAAATGTGCGGGTAGCTACATCTGCAGAATGATTGGAAACCCCTAGCAAGGTATCCAAAATATCCCCGTCTGGATCGGTGCATTCTAGCAAATACAAAGATCCGTTCGGGCCCATCCCCCCAAGCGAAATGAATCGCGCTCAACACTTCTAGCAATGTAAACGGCGCCGTTTCAACACATCTTCAAACTTGACTCAGTGATTGGTTGAAAAGAATCTCTCTCGTGCAAAAAGCATTAACGAGACAACAAAAAAAGGCACCGCCAAGCGATGCCTTAATTTTTCAATAGCTTAGGTGAATCGTTCCCGATTTAGCCCAGTGCTTTTACACGCGATGCAAGGCGTGACATCTTCCGGGAAGCGGTGTTTTTATGAAACACACCTTTAGTAACGCCGCGCATCAGTTCTGGCTGAGCAGCGCGAAGTGCCGCCACGGAAGCTTCTTTGTCACCAGATTCGAGAGCTTCTTCAACTTTGCGCAGGAACGTGCGGATGCGCGAACGACGTGCTTTGTTGATCTGAAAGCGGGCTTCGTTCTGACGAGCGCGCTTTTTTGCCTGTGGTGTATTTGCCATGAGGATCATCCTTCATCTTAGGTCTGTTCAAATTGCGAATACGCGACACAAACCCAAAGACCGGAGCCGATTTCCGATAAGGTGATTCTAGCCTAAGCGGGCTGCACGCGCATGTATTGGGGTTGCCTATAGTCCAACCAAATGCGCTTTGCAAACCCGCAAAGACGTTTTTACTTGTCGCGGAACTGAGCTTCGCGTTTTTCGAGGAAAGCAGACATGCCTTCCTTTTGATCTTCTGTTGCGAAAAGCGAATGGAACACGCGACGCTCAAACAGCAGGCCTTCGCGCAACGGTACTTCGAAGGCGCGATTAACGGCTTCTTTGACGACCATTGTGGTTATCATGGATTTCTCGGCGATCTTGCCAGCGGCGGCCATCGCTTCTTCCATCAGCTTTTTTACGGGCACAACGCGCGATACCAGACCTGCGCGTTCTGCTTCTGTGGCGTCCATAAAGCGGCCGGTCAGGTTCATGTCCATCGCTTTGGACTTGCCAATTGCGCGGGTCAAACGCTGGGTGCCGCCGATTCCGGCAACTACGCCAAGGTTGATTTCGGGCTGGCCAAACTTTGCAGTTTCGGAACAGATGATAAAATCACACATCATTGCCAGTTCGCATCCCCCGCCAAGGGCATAACCAGAAACGGCTGCGATGATCGGCTTGCGAACACGCATGATCTGATCTGTTTCAGGGGTGAAAAGGTCGCCAACGAACACATCGACAAAGCTTTTGTCTCGCATCATCGCAACATCGGCACCTGCGGCGAACGCTTTTTCAGATCCGGTAATGACGATACAGCGGACTTTTTCATTTTCCTGCGCCGCCTTCATCGCATCAGCGAGCTCTTTCATCAGCTCGTCGTTCAGGGCATTCAATGCATCCGGTCGGTTCAATGTAACCAAAGCTACGTGATTTTCTACATCGACCGTGATCGTTTCATACGCCATCAAGAATGCTCTCGTTTGTTACACTTTGAAACACGTGAATATCACGGGCGTGTGGTGTTTCAAGTTATCTTTGGCATTGCGAACAGTAGAACGATGATCTTCCGGATTGAACGATTCGCCCTATCTGTCCGTTGCATCCGTCTGTGCGGCAGGGTTCTCCCTCGCGGCCATAGACGTCAAAACTGTGCTGGAAATAGCCCAATTCACCATCTGCCTGTTTGAAGTCGCGCAGGGTCGATCCACCTGCTGTGATCGCTTCTTCCAATACTTGCCGGATGATCGGCACCAACCCAGCCACACGCGCCGCTGAAATGCGCCCAGCCTTGCGAGCTGGATGAATACGCGCCCGGTAAAGCGTTTCACACACATAGATATTTCCAAGACCCGCCACGATGCGTTGATCCAGCAGCGCGGATTTGATTGGCATGTTGCGCCCTTTCAGCGCAGACACCAAATGGGCCTCGTGAAAATCATTGCCCAGCGGCTCTGGCCCGATTGCAGACAGCAGTTTATGAGCATCCGCGTTTTGGGTATCCAGAAGGTCCATTGCGCCAAACCGGCGTGGGTCATTGAACGTAATCCGCGCACCGTTTGCCATGTGAAGCACCACATGATCATGTTTCTCGGGTGACGGGTGGTCATGCACGAATTGGCCCAAGGGATCGCCCGAAATCAGCATACGCCCTGACATGCCCAAATGAATCAGCAGTGATTCCCCCGATGACAGATCAACCAGAATGTATTTCGACCGCCTGCGCAGCCGCTCAACTTTTTGCCCAGTCAGCCGGGCGGCCATATCTGGTGGAAAGGGCCAGCGTAGGTCGGGGCGATTGACGTCAGCGCGTGCTATCACCTGACCTTCCATCACGGGGCACAGACCACGGCGTACTGTTTCGACTTCTGGCAGTTCTGGCATGTTGTTTCCCCTGTGACAAAAGGGGCGCATTGTACCCGGCCCCTCACGCCCTATAACAAAGGTGCAGATTAAAGGACCACAAGACCCCATGACAAACGATAGCGACAAAACCACCCACTTTGGATTTGAAACCGTCGCCGAAGGTGACAAAGCCGGGCGCGTGCAGGGTGTCTTTAACTCTGTTGCCAGTAAATACGACATCATGAACGATGTGATGAGCGTCGGGATTCACCGTATCTGGAAAGAAGCGATGATGGATTGGCTTGCCCCGCGCGCCGGTCAAAAGTTGTTGGATGTAGCGGGCGGTACCGGTGATGTTTCCTTCAAGTTCCTTGAACGCGCAGGATCGGGCCACGCCACAGTGTTGGATCTGACCGAACCTATGCTGGTTGAGGGGCGTAAACGTGCCGAAGCTGCGGCCAAGGTCGATAGTCTTGATTGGGTCGTGGGTGATGCAATGGCGTTGCCGTTCGAGGATAACACCTTTGACGTCTATACAATCAGCTTTGGCATCCGAAACGTGACCCGCCCCCAAGAGGCGCTGAACGAAGCCTATCGCGTATTGCGCCCCGGCGGCCGTCTGATGGTGCTTGAATTCAGCCAGCTGCCGAACCCGATGATGCAAAAAGCCTATGATATGTATAGCTTTAATGTAATCCCCCGCATGGGAAAATTGATCGCCAATGACCGTGATAGCTATCAGTATCTTGTTGAATCTATTAGAAATTTCCCGGACCAAGAAACATTCTTGGGCATGATCAAAACAGCTGGCTTTGAGCAAGCTAAATACCGCAACCTGACGATGGGCGTTGCGGCGCTACACTCTGGCTGGAAAATCTAAAATGCGCGGACCTCACAATATTTGGCGGCTTGTCCGCACCGGTGCAACGCTGGAACGTACGGGCGCGATGAACGTCGTGCTGGATGCTTTTGACGCCACGCCCACGCTACGCTTTGTCGCCAAGGCGCTTGGTAAACCGTTCAAGTTTCTAGGCTATGCCGGTGATCCGTCGATGCCGCCAGCAACCCGTGCGTTGACCGCACTTGGCCCCGCCTACATCAAGTTCGGCCAAATTCTGTCGACCCGCCCCGATGTCGTTGGCGACAAGTTGGCGGTTCAGTTGCGCGTGCTCCAAGACAAACTGCCGCCGTTTCCGATTGAACAGGCCAAAGCCGAAGTCGAAAGAGAACTTGGCTTGCCGGTCGATGCGATATTTTCCGAGTTTAGCGAACCCGTCGCCGCGGCCTCGATTGCGCAGGTTCACCGCGCCACCTTGGCCGAAACCGGCGAAGACGTCGCGGTTAAGGTGTTGCGCCCGGGCATCGAGAAAGCATTTCGTAGGGACATCGATGCATTTTACCTCGCTGCCCGCATGGTCGAGCTTTTCTCCCCCGGATCGCGCCGGCTGCACCCGATGGAGGTTATTGAACACTTCGATGGGGTCGTGCGCGGTGAACTCGACTTGCGACTCGAATCCTCGGCCGCGTCTGAATTTGCCGCCAACACAAAGAACGATGCTGGGTTTCAACTTCCTGCGATCAAATGGGAATTTTCTGCCCGCCGCGTCATGACGCTGGAATGGGCCGATGGCGTACCTATGGGCGATAACGAGGCGATCGATGGCGCTGGCCACGACCGCGTGGCACTTGGCGACCGTGTGTTGCAACTGTTCTTGAGCCACGCCTTGCGCGACGGGTACTTCCACGCCGATATGCACCAGGGCAACCTCAAGGTTGCGCCAAACGGCAATATCATCGCCTATGATTTTGGGATTATGGGCCACATCGATGAATACACCCGCCGTGTGTACGCTGAAATTCTGTTCGGTTTCATCCGCAAAGATTACAAACGCGTCGCCGAAGTGCATTTCGAAGCAGGCTACGTACCAGCCGACAAAGATGTCGATGAATTTGCCCGCGCGCTACGCGCTGTCGGCGAACCTATCTTCGGTATGGACGCCACCCGCATTTCGATGGCCCGGCTGCTCACCTATCTGTTCGAGGTGACAGAACGCTTTGGGATGGAAACCCGCACCGAACTGATCTTGCTGCAACGCACAATGGTTGTCGTCGAAGGTGTGGCGCGTTCTCTCAATCCGCATATCAATATATGGCAAGTCTCAAGCCCGATTGTGACCGATTATATCTCTAAATCTATCGGCCCCAAGGCTGTCGTGCGCGACCTTACCAATACTGCGCGTGTCTTGGCCCGGTTCGGTCCGCGTCTGCCAGCCTTGGTCGAAGCAGCGCTTATTCGGCAGCAGCAAGATTCCGAGCGACCGCGAGAAGGCTTTAAACGTTGGATTGCCCTTGCCACAATTCTTGGCGCAATTGGTGCGATGGGCCTTGCTGCTATCGCGGACTGGCTCTTCTAACTGTCTTCTTTGGCTCATAAATATCCTGCAGGGGCCCGGGGGTGCAAAACCCTCGGCGCATGCTGAATTCGATCAGGCCCATTGACACCGTCCTGACCCGATGTGCAGTTATCCACTATGACGGATAATCACGACGCCATTTTGACCCAACTGCCTTCGCGCCTGAAATCGGCCCGCACAGGGCAGGGCCTCAGCCTTGATGCTGTGGCTAAACTTTCAGGCGTGTCCCGTTCGATGGTCAGTCAAATTGAGCGGGGCGAAAGCAGCCCGACAATTGCAACATTGTGGAATCTGACCCGGGCCTTGCAGGTTGATTTTGCGGGGCTTCTGGACAGCAGTCAGATTCCGGCCCAAATCGAAGTCTTGCGCGCGGCCGAGGTGCCAACCATTCATAATCTCGGCTCTGGCTGCCACATTCGCATCCTTTCCCCACCAGAAGAGGCCGGAAAGCATGAAGTCTATGATCTTTTGATAGACGAAGGCGGCATCTTGGAAAGCCAGCCCCATAAGCGTGGGGCACGCGAGCATCTAACGATTATCGAAGGTACGGTTATTTTGCAAAGCGGTGATACTGAAACTACAATTCAAACTGGCGATACGGCACGTTATCCCGCCGACGTTCCCCATGCGATCAAGGCAATCGGCGGGTCCGTTCGTGCATTTCTAGTCGTTCAGGACGCCTAATTCCATAATATGGGAAATAATCCGCCATATAGGATTTCTCCTATTCCGGAGAATTATCCGCTATGATAGAAGCTCTATAAAAGGAGCCTCATCATGACCCAGACTTATCTAGACCACCTCACGGCCACGCTTGCGCAGATCGAGGCGGAAGGCATGATGAAGCGCGAGCGCATGATAACCTCTCCTCAGTCAGGCAACATCGATGTCGGGGGGCACCGTGTCATCAACCTGTGCGCCAATAATTATCTGGGGTTGGCCGATCATCCCGACCTGATCAAAGCGGCCCAAGAAGCCATGGGATCCAAAGGGTTTGGCATGGCGTCGGTCCGGTTTATCTGCGGCACCCAAGATATTCACCGCGAGCTAGAGCAGAAGCTGGCCAAGTTCCTCAACAAGGATGATTCGATCCTGTTCGCAGCATGTTTTGACGCAAATGGTGGCTTGTTCGAGCCGCTTTTCGGGCCCGAAGACGCAATTGTCTCGGACAGATTGAACCACGCGTCGATCATTGACGGCATCCGCCTGTGCAAGGCCAAGCGATATCGCTACGCGAACTCTGATATGAATGACCTTGAGGGGCAGCTAAAACTGGCCCGTGAAGAAGGCGCACGTTTCATCATGATCGCGACGGACGGCGTGTTCAGCATGGACGGCTACCTTGCCAATCTGCCAGACATTACCCGACTGGCCGAAAAATACGAAGCACTGGTGATGGTAGACGACTGCCATTCGACCGGTTTCATGGGCCCGAAAGGTGCGGGTACGCCGGCGCATTTCGGCGTGGACGTGGATATTCTAACGGGTACCCTTGGCAAGGCTCTTGGCGGTGCGATTGGCGGCTATATCGCGGGGCCGCAAGCCGTAGTAGATCTGCTGCGCCAACGTGCGCGCCCGTATCTCTTCTCGAATTCTTTGCCGCCCGCAATCGTGATGGCAGGTATCAGAGCGCTTGAACTGGTAGAGCAGGGCGATGACCTGCGCTCGCGACTTTTTGAAAACGCCGCCTACTGGCGCAAGGGTTTGACCAACCTGGGCTTTGATCTGTTGCCCGGTGAACATCCCATCATCCCCGTAATGCTGGGCGAAGCGCAGTTGGCGCAAGATATGGCGACCAGACTGTTCGAGGAAGGCGTCTATGTCAGCGGGTTCTTCTTTCCGGTTGTGCCACGGGGTCAAGCGCGGATCAGAACGCAGATGAATGCCGCATTGACGAAAGGTGAACTGGACCGCGCGCTTGTCGCGTTCAAGGTGGCGGGCAAGGCCTGTGGGGTTCTGTCATGAGCAACCAAATGAAAGCGTTGTGCAAATCTGAACCGCGGGAAGGTTTGTGGACGATCCGTGCGCCTGTTCCCGAAATCGGGCCCGATGATGTCCTTATCAAGATCAACAAGACCGGCATTTGCGGGACAGATATTCATATTTGGAACTGGGATGAATGGGCGCAGAAAACAGTGCCTGTTCCTTTGATCACGGGCCATGAATTCGCCGGTGAGATCGTAGAACTGGGGCGCAATGTTACCGATCTGAACATTGGTCAAAGATGTTCAGGCGAGGGGCATCTGATCGGAAAAACCTCTCGCCAGTCGCGGTCAGGAAAATTTCACCTTGATCCGGCAACGCGGGGCATAGGAGTAAACGAACAGGGCGCGTTTGCTCAATATCTGCGTCTGCCTGCCTTTAACGTAGTGCCGCTGCCGGATGAAATTTCCGATGATATCGGGGCGATCCTTGACCCGCTTGGCAACGCTGTTCACACGGCGCTAAGTTTTGATTTGGTGGGCGAGGACGTCCTGATCACGGGCGCAGGTCCCATCGGTATTATGGCTGCAGCAGTCGCACGGCATGTCGGTGCGCGCCATGTTGCGATTACGGACGTGAATCCTGCACGTCTGGAACTGGCAGCGCAGGTCGCAGATGTGACACCAGTAGATGTAACCAAGGAAGATCTGAAAGATGTGATCGCAAAGCTGAAGATGAAACAGGGCTTTGACGTGGGGATGGAAATGTCTGGAAATCAGGCGGCACTGGATCAAATGGTCGACGCGATGACCATGGGAGGCCGTATCGCTATGCTGGGGATTCCACCCGGCAAGTCCCCCGTTGATTGGAGCCGAATTGTATTTAAGGCGATCACCATCAAAGGGGTCTATGGCCGCGAAATTTTCGAGACATGGTACAAGATGATTGCCATGCTCGAAAATGGTTTAGACGTTTCAAAGATCATCACGCACCGCTTTGGCGCTGATGAGTTTGAGGCGGGTTTTGCTGCGATGAAATCGGGTTTGTCCGGGAAAGTTGTTCTGGATTGGACCGGGGTTTAGGTCCATTTCGAATTAGGTACCGGGGCGGAGTGGAACCCGGCCATTGTCGGATAACACGTGGGCGTTTTGACCTTCGAAGACTGCGGCTTGTAGCGGTTTGAAATAACCCGCACCCGCGTCGAGGTTGATGCGGTATCCATGGTTTTCGGGAAAGTCGACGGCGGTGTGCCCGTGCACGACCGGGCGACCGAAATCTTGATATTCCGTCAGCCAGTCGCCGCGAATCCAGATAAGATCGTCTTCGACCTGATCTTCGATCGGAACACCGTAGCGGAGGCCTGCGTGGGCGAAAATCAGGTGATCTGTCGTGTGAATATTCGGCAAATTGTCCAAGAAATCACGGTGTGATTGTGGAACAGCCTCGAGCGCGGCTTTGTGAATTGGATCAACTGGCGCGTAGTCTTCTCCTACGACGCCGTAAGAAAGCAGGGTTTTGTCCCCGCCCAAGCGTGGATTCAACCAAAACAAGTCTGCGCGTGTGGCGGGATCAAATACGGTCTGGTCGTCCAGAAAGCGGGTAAAATAGCGGTCGTGATTGCCACGGATCGCTGTCCAGTTGCGGCCTTGGTTAATCCCTGTCACCAGCAGATCGATGACACCTTTGCTGTCGGGGCCGCGATCGACGTAGTCACCCAAAAACACGATTTCAGCATCTTTACCGCCATCTGCTTCGATCAGTTCCAGAACGCGATGCAGATCGTCGAGTTGGCCGTGGATATCACCGACGGCATAGATGGGCTTGAACATGAACGGATTTCCTTATTGCTTGATCATATGATGCCTGATCTGTTGGGAAAGTGAAAGCCAAGCCAGCGGCGTTACCGCAAGAAACGGGTCGATCTGGGCATCACGCCGCGCTCTTACAGAGGCAAAAGGATTCAATCCCATGGAACGATTTGCGGCACTTTTGCTGTTTCTCTTCCCCCTTGCGTACAGCCCCGGCCCCGGAAACATCTTTTTCGCAGCGATTGGGGCGCGCTATGGGGTGCGGGCAACCTTGCCCGCCAATCTCGGCTATCATGTTGCGACAATCATCGTGGCTGTCGCAGTTGGATTGGGTTTCGCCACAGCGATAGAGCAGTTCCCGCAGTTTTTTGATGTGATCAGAGTGTTGGGCGCGGCGTATGTTCTTTATCTTGCCGCTGCATTTTTGATGGCCCGGCCCAGCGATCATTCCCTTGATGGAAAGCCCGTCGGGTTCGCAAGTGGGTTTGCCTTGCTGATGCTGAACCCCAAAGCCTATGTCATCATGTCATTGATGTATTCGCAGTTTCTGACGGTGTCAGCGGATTGGGCAGATGTCTTGTGGATCGCGGCGATATTTACGTTGAATAACTTAGTTGCCTTTCTGATCTGGACGGTCCTAGGCGAAGGGATCGCCGCACGATTTCAACATGATGGAACTGCGCGGGCAATGAACATTGGTTTCGGGCTGACGTTGGCGGCAGTAGCGGTGTGGATGCTGCTGGGCTAAACGAAAAAAGCGCCCCTCAGAAAGGGACGCTTTGAAAAGTTCATACCGTTGGTTCTAAGCTACGTCGAATTCAAGCTCTTTGACTTGGGTGAATAACCCTGTGTCTTGCAACTGTTTGATCGCGGCAGGCGGGACAACGTCATCGATGTAAAGCAATGCAATCGCCTCGCCCTTGGCAGCAGAACGGCCCAAGGTAAAGTTCGCGATGTTCACACCATTCGCGCCGAGCGTTTGGCCCAATGTACCGATGATACCAGGAACGTCTTCGTTGGTGGTATAAAGCATGTGCGAACCAATTTCAGCGTCAATGTTGATGCCTTTGATCTGGATGAAACGCGGTTTTCCATCCGAGAATACGGTCCCGGCGATGGAGCGTTCACGCTTTTCAGTCACGACTGTTACCTTGACATAGCCGTCGAATACGCCGGATTTGTCTTGGTTTGTGGTGCTGATCTGGATGCCTTTTTCGCGGGCAACCACGGGTGCGCTGACCATGTTCACGTCAGGATTTGCGCGCTTCATAATTCCTGCAACAACCGCACAGTTCAGCGCGTTCAAGTTCATCTCAGAGACTTGGCCGTCATAAAGGATGTTGATCGCTTTAATCGGTTCATCAGTCATTTGGCCGATAAACGCGCCAAGGTGACCGGACAGTGTGATCCAAGGGCCCATAACCACGGCTTCTTCGGCGGTCACGGATGGCATGTTCAGCGCATTGGAGACAGCGCCGGTGAGCAGATAGTCAGACATCTGCTCTGCAACCTGAAGGGCAACGTTTTCCTGCGCTTCCGTCGTCGCAGCACCAAGGTGAGGAGTGCAAACCACGTTTGGAAGACCAAACAAAGGGTTCTCGGTCGCGGGTTCAACTTTGAAAACGTCAAAGGCAGCACCAGCGACGTGGCCGGATTTCAGTGCTTCGGCCAAGGCTTCTTCGTCGACCAGACCACCGCGTGCGCAGTTGATGATCCGAACGCCTTTTTTGGTCTTGGCCAACGCTTCTTTGGAAAGAATGTTAGCGGTTTGATCCGTATAGGGAACGTGCAGTGTGATAAAATCTGCGCGGGCCAGCAGCTCATCAAGCTCGACCTTTTCGACGCCCATCTTCTTGGCTTTCTCTTTGCCCAAGAAAGGGTCATAGGCGATGACTTTCATCTTTAGGCCGCGCGCACGATCGCAAACGATGCCACCGATGTTGCCCGCGCCAATAACGCCGAGGGTCTTACCGGTCAACTCAACGCCCATGAACTTGGACTTTTCCCATTTGCCAGCGTGGGTCGATGCTGACGCCTCGGGAATCTGGCGCGCCACGGCGAACATCATTGCGATGGCGTGTTCGGCGGTGGTGATCATGTTGCCAAAAGGCGTGTTCATGACGATCACACCTTTTTTGGAGGCGGCATCTTTGTCGATGTTGTCAGTGCCGATACCGGCGCGGGCGATAACCTTGAGGTTGGTGGCATTCGCAAGGATCGTTTCGGTCACTTTGGTCGCCGACCGGATCGCAAGACCATCGTAGTTGCCGATAATGGCAGCGAGTTTGTCTTTGTCCTTGCCCAAGTTGGGTTGGAAGTCGACCTCGATGCCGCGGTCTTTAAAGATTTGAACAGCGGCTTCGGAAAGGCTGTCGGAAATGAGAACTTTGGGGGCCATGTTTGGCGCTCCTTATTTGAATAGAAGGGGGCGTGGGTTGGAACCACCCTGCGGCTGGCGCAAGGTGGGGAACCCGAAATTATGCGTTGATTTCTGCTTCAAAAGCCCAAGCAAGCCACGGCAGCATCGCCTCGATATCCGAGGTTTCAACTGTACCGCCGCACCAGATCCGCAAGCCCGGAGGGGCGTCGCGGTATGCGCCAACGTCGAGCGCGACATCTTCGTCGGCAAGGCGTTTCGCAACGGCTTTGGCAAAAGCAGCACCGTCGGCAATGCGGTCATCTGTGAACTTGAGACAAACAGATGTGTTGGACCGTGTCGCCGGGTCAGTGGCAAGGAAATCGATCCAGTCGTGGTTTTCCACAAACTCGGCAATCGCGGCGGTGTTGGCATCGGCACGACCAATTAGCCCCTTCAGACCACCAACGGATTTCGCCCAGTCCAGCGCTAGCAAATAGTCTTCGACGCAGAGCATGGAAGGCGTATTGATGGTTTCGCCCTTAAAGATGCCGTCGATCAGTTTGCCACCTTTGGTGAGGCGAAAAATCTTGGGCAGGGGCCATGCGGGTGTGTAGCTTTCAAGGCGCTCAACTGCGCGCGGGCTGAGGATCAGCATGCCATGGGCCGCTTCGCCGCCAAGCACTTTCTGCCAGCTAAAGGTAGCTACATCCAACTTGTCCCATGGCAGATCCATAGCGAACGCGGCCGATGTTGCGTCGCACAGTGTCAGGCCTTTGCGATCGGCGGGAATAACATCACCCGTCGGAACACGCACACCGGATGTGGTACCGTTCCAGGTAAAGCAGACGTCGTTGTCATAATTAAGCGACGCCATATCCACGATCTGACCATAGTCAGCGGTGTGGACGGTGTGTTCAATTTTCAGCTGTTTGACAACATCAGTCACCCAGCCAGCGCCGAAGGATTCCCATGCGACCACCTCGACAGGGCGTTCGCCCAGCATGGTCCACATCGCCATTTCGTAAGCCCCGGTATCGGATGCGGGCACGATGCCGATCCTATAATCGGCTGGTACGCCCAGAATTTCGCGGGTGGTCTCGATCGCCTCAAGCAGTTTGGCTTTGCCCGGTGCAGCGCGGTGACTGCGGCCCAATTGGGCGCTCGCAAGCTTGGTCAGATCAAAGACGGGGGGTTTGGCGCACGGGCCAGAAGAAAAACGCGGATTCATTGGTCGCGTTGTAGGTACTGTAATAGCCATTTAGCTACCCTTTCAGATAAGCGCCCTTCGTTGGGGAAGGGTGTCCCACCGCTGCATCTAGAGGTGCGCGCGGTCTGGCACAAGCCGGAAAACATCGCTAGAACGCCGCTTGATTGGCTTTTTACGACAGCTCTGACGCGGATCGGAAACTTGACGATGCATAGTGTGACTTTGTTAACCTCGCCCAAAAGACCAAAGCTGGAAGCTGCGCTGGTCGATAGTTTGCGCAATGCCTGGGGCGGGGGGGATGCGATTTGGTTGGCCCCGGACGAGGCTGCTACATTTGACATGATGCGCATGCCGGGGAACCGCTGGGACATCTGGGCCGAGTGTCAGGGTATGGGTGTGGACCTGGTCATTGTGCCAGCCAACGGGCGGCGCAAGAAAATGCTGCTGGCCGATATGGACAGCACGATGATCCAACAAGAATGCATCGACGAGTTGGCCGATGAGGCGGGCGTGGGTGATCGGGTCAAAGACATCACAGCACGTGCCATGAACGGTGAACTGGATTTTGAGGCAGCCTTGCGTGAGCGTGTTGGCCTGCTTGCCGGGTTGGAAGAAGTCGTGATTGGCCGCGTTTTGGAGCAACGGATCACATATATGCCGGGGGGACAGACCCTTTTGGCGACGATGAAGGCGAACGGGGCTTATGCCGCGCTTGTGTCGGGCGGTTTCACAGCATTCACAGCATCCGTGGCCAAGGCGCTTGGTTTTGACGAGAATCGGGCGAATACGCTACTGATTCATGAGGGCGCTTTGACAGGTAAGGTCGCTGACCCCATTTTGGGCAAGCAAGCCAAAGTTGACGCGTTAGAGGATATCACGACCCGGCTCGGGCTGGCTGAGGCTGATGTGCTTGCCGTCGGGGATGGTGCAAACGATCTGGGCATGCTGCACCGTGCGGGCATGGGCGTCGCGCTGCACGCAAAGCCCGCCGTCGCCGCGGAATGCGATGTCCGGATTAACCATGGCGACCTGACGGCGCTTCTGTATGTGCAAGGTTATGCGAAATACGAATTCGTCACCTAGACTGACAGGTGCATGGGGCGATGCCCCATACCCAGTGATTTCAAACCATTTGGAAATGGGGCGGCGGGTTTCAGGCGAATGTCGCTGCGGGTTTCAGACTGCCTGTGATAATACCGCGACGGTTTTCAATTGGCGCATTGCGGTACTTCAACGTCTCGGGGTGGTTGGGGTCGAGGACACCAAGTTTCACCAGAATTGACGCGATTGCGCAGTTGGAGGCCCGGGTTGTACCGCAAGATGCTTTGAGTGCGACGCCAAGTTTCTGGTCTGGCAGAATCGCGATAAAGAACCCTTCTGCGCCCGTCTTGATAGCGACTTTGCCGTTCATCGCGCGCATCAGGTTCGTGCAAGCGCGGGTTTCACCGGCAACCAATTCGGGATGCAAGCGCATTGCCTGATGTAGCCGTGCCTCGGCTGAGCCATCAGGGGCGGACGCGAAATGGGCCATCGCGCGGGCCATGCCGTGCAGGGTGGTCGCAAAATTGGGCACAGAGCACCCGTCGATACCGTAGCCGAATGCGCTGCGACCTGTGACATCTTCAAATGCCTCAAGGCATGCTTTTTGAACCGGGTGGTCGGGTTTTTCGTAGTCAGCGTGCCCGCCGAGGTGTTTGTTCACCGTCAAAAACCCAGCGTGTTTGCCTGAGCATTCGTGGTGAATTTGGCAGGGCTGTTCATAGGCGCGGATCAGGGCATCGCGTGCATCAATGTCACCGGGAACCGCTGCCCCGCACCGAAAGTCGCTGTCGGAAAGCCCCATATTATCCAGCCAATTCCCCACAATCCCGGTGTGCAAGGCAGCGGCCTGATGTGACGCACAGGCAAGGGCAAGATGTTGGGTGCCCAGTCCCATCGCATCCGCTGCGCCAGACCGCAGAAGCGGCAGCGCTTGGATCATCTTGGCAGAGGAGCGCGGAAGGATGACGGTGTCGGGATTTCCCCATGCGTGGACAATTTGCCCGCTGTCATCACACACGACAGCATGGCCTGAATGAACGCTTTCCAGGAAAGCTCCGCGCCAAATTTCTGCAAAGGGTGCTGGTTGGGTCATGTTTCATCCTTTTATTGGGCGATTTCCTGCCAATCAGGGTTTCGGAGGTCGCCTGTTTGGCGTTATTATGCTTGTTGTCGAGAGAAATACAGTTCCTTTAAAGAGCGCCTCCCGAAAGGCTGCCGGTGGAGTTGATGAAATGTTGAGGATTATGGCGGCTGGAGGCCTAAGTAGATGATGAAGTTAAGAACAATTGGTTTGGCCGTAGCCCTTGCAGGGTTCGCTGCGGGCGGCGTGTTGGCGCAAGCGCAAAGCACGAACCGTGTTGCTGCGGAAACCGATTGGAGCGTGTTCGTCGAAGACAATCCAACCGAATGCTGGGGTGTTTCGACGCCCAAGGAAATGGTGAACTCAAAGGATGGACGGGTCGTTGCAGTAAACCGTGGGCAAACACTGCTGATGGTTTTCTATCGCCCAAGTGCGGGGGCCAAAGGTCAGGTCGCATTTACCGGTGGATATCCGTTCGCATCCGGTTCGACCGTAAATATGAACATTAGTGGCTCGAGTTTTGATCTGTTTACCGAAGGTGAGTGGGCGTGGCCGGCGACCGCAGATGATGACAACAAAATCATCGCAGCGATGAAGCGCGGAGCAGATGCCGTGCTGACGGGGCGTTCGGGTCGTGGAACACAGACCAAAGACACATTTTCGCTGCTGGGCTTTACCGCAGCGGTTGAAGACGCTGCGAAACGCTGCGGCGGCTAAGGCGGCCAGCGGTATCCAAAAAGGCCTCGCCAATGGCGGGGCCTTTCTCATTTCTAGCGACGGAAGTGCAGATTTTCTGCGACCCGAACCGATATCGCTCGGCTAAGCCTTGCCGCATGGGTGCGTTTCCTTTTGATCTGGGCGAGAATGCCTATATAGAGCGCTGAAACACCCACATCCCGGAGAATCCCCATGTCAGCGACCGCGCCGATCACCCAAGATGTTATGACCATCCCGCGCAAACTGCCGGAGGGGCCGATGAACCTTGTCGGTTTGACGCGTGACGCGATGCGGGAAGTCTTGATTGCGCATGGCACGCCGGAAAAGCAGGCCAAGATGCGAGTTGGCCAGATTTGGCAGTGGATCTATCAATGGGGTACCCGTGATTTTGCGGACATGACCAATCTGTCTAAAGCGTTTCGCGCTGAACTGGCAGAGAAATTTGTGATCGGCGTGCCTGAAGTCGTGACCAAGCAAGTGTCGGAAGATGGAACACGCAAGTATCTGGTCCGCATTGCGGGCGGGCACGAGGTTGAGGTCGTTTATATACCTGAAGAGGGTCGCGGTACGTTGTGTGTCAGCTCTCAGGTCGGGTGTACGTTGACTTGTTCGTTCTGCCACACAGGCACGCAGAAATTGGTGCGCAATCTGACCGCGGCCGAGATTATTGGTCAGGTGATGATTGCGCGAGATGATTTGGGCGAATGGCCGGTACCGGGAACAATCACCGAAGCGCCACGTCTGTTGTCTAACATCGTTCTGATGGGCATGGGCGAGCCGCTTTATAACTTTGAGAACGTGCGAGACGCGATGAAGATCGCGATGGACCCCGAAGGGATCCAATTGTCCCGCCGCCGCATTACCTTGTCGACGTCTGGCGTCGTGCCAGAAATTGCACGCACAGCCCAGGAAATCGGCTGTCAGCTGGCTATTTCGTTCCATGCGACCACGGACGAGGTGCGCGACAAGCTGGTGCCGATCAACAAGCGTTGGAACATTGCCGAATTGGTCGAGTCGCTGCGGGCCTATCCAAAAGTCAGTAATTCAGAGCGGATTACCTTTGAATATGTAATGCTGGACGGGGTGAATGATAGCGATGCGGATGCGTATCGTTTGATAGAATTGATCCGAGGGATACCAGCGAAAATCAACTTGATCCCGTTCAATGAATGGCCCGGCGCGCCATACAAGCGGTCATCCAACAACCGTATCCGCGCATTTTCAGAGATTATTTACAAGGCCGGTTACGCATCACCTGTTCGCAAACCGCGTGGCGAGGATATCATGGCGGCATGTGGCCAGCTGAAATCAGCGACTGAACGGGCGCGTAAATCGCGCAAGCAGATCGAAGCAGACGCGGGTTTGTAAGAATTATTCGCCCTTCAAGCGGAAGGGCCTGATCCACTCTGACGCTGGGCGAATGCGTAAGGCAATTACCTTGGCCCTCGTTTGTTTAATCAATTCAGCGGTAGTAAATTGAGGCAAAGTTGTCCTGAAATGACCTCTGGCTTGCCACAGTTCAGCGGAACTTAAGACATCATGCAAAAGGATATTGTTTCCATCGACAACACAATCAGGAGCAATATCCAATGTCTGTTATCATTAAAAATGACGCCTTCGTCACTGCCGAGGTTATGACCCTTGTCACCCGTGAACGTGAACGTGCCTTGTCTGTTCGCGAATGGAAGCACCGCTTGGCCGGCTATGGCTACAGCGTGCGTGATACGGAAAGCGGCCACGTGCTTGAGACCCTTCCGCATCACGTTGAAGTATGTACCCTGCCAGCTGAACTGTGCGCCTGATCGACACGCCCTAGTCTTGTGAAATCACCTGCCAGGCAAAGCATCTCGTGCTGGTGCGGTTTCCCAAGTGTCAATTACGTGCATCGCTTCATCAGCGGTCTCAACGAATTTAAACAGGCCGAGATCCTCGGCTGAGATGGTGCCGGCATCTGCCAGCGCTTCCCAGTTTACGATCTTTTCCCAGAACGCGCGCCCAAACAGCAAAAACGGTACACGCGACATGCGGCCGGTTTGAATAAGGGTCAACGCTTCAAATGTTTCATCCATGGTGCCAAAGCCCCCTGGAAAAACGCAAATCGCACGCGCCCGCATCAGAAAATGCATTTTGCGGATCGCGAAATAGTGGAAGTTAAAGCACAGCTCAGGCGTGACGTATGCGTTCGGGGCCTGCTCAAACGGAAGCACGATATTCAATCCGATGGACTGCCCGCCAGCGTCCACGGCACCACGGTTGCCTGCCTCCATCACGCCGGGGCCACCGCCAGTCACGATGACGTTTTCGCAGCCATCTGTTTCCATCGATTTCAACGTCATAAGGCGCGCAAATTCACGTGCCTCGTCATAGAAGTGGGATAGATCGGCCAATGTTTTGGTCCGCGCCTTGTCTTTTTCAGCTGGTCTGGGAATTCGTGCGCCACCAAACAGCACGATCGTCGATGTGATGCCGTATGCATCCAGCCCCATCTCAGGCTTGAGAAGTTCCAGCTGTAATCTGACCGGACGCAAGGCGTCGTGGCCCATAAATTCCTGATCGGCAAAGGCCAGACGATAAGCTGGCGCGCGGGTTTGTGGGGTGTCAGGGACATCTTTGGCCTTGGCGCTGTCGGCAACGGCATCGCGCAGGGGGTGGCGTTTGTGTTCGGTCATCAAATTCTCCGGTTTGATCTTTGTCGCTAACATGCCCGCGTTCTGCACAAATGACCACGGCAGCCGTTATGATTGCGCGCGCAACGTGACGAGGGTATAGCCATGCGCAACACCTGACCCCATATTCCGGAGCCAACCATATGTCTAATGCCCAACTTGAGACCGCAATCGAAGCAGCGTGGGATGCCCGCGATACGATAACTTCTGCCACCAAAGGTGAACAGCGTGACGCCATAGAAGCCACATTGGCCGCTTTAGATAGGGGTAAACTGCGCGTTGCTGAAAAGCGCGAGAATGGCGATTGGCATGTGAATCAATGGGCGAAAAAGGCAGTCTTGCTGGGTTTCCGCATCAAGGACATGGAACATCAGTCAGGCGGCCCGCAAGGTGCAGGCTGGTGGGACAAAGTTGACAGCAAGTTCAAAGGCTGGGGCGACGAAGACTGGAAGACAGCCGGCTTCCGCGCTGTGCCTAACTGCGTTGTGCGCAAATCAGCTTATATTGCGCCGGGCGTTGTGCTGATGCCGTCCTTTGTAAACATCGGTGCCTATGTCGACAGCGGCACCATGGTTGATACTTGGGCCACTGTTGGATCCTGCGCGCAGATCGGCAAGAACGTGCACCTGTCTGGCGGTGTGGGTATCGGTGGCGTGTTGGAACCCATGCAGGCGGGGCCGACCATTATCGAGGACAACTGCTTTATCGGGGCGCGATCCGAGGTCGTCGAGGGTTGTATCGTACGCGAAGGGTCTGTGCTGGGCATGGGCGTTTTCATCGGCCAGTCCACCAAGATCCTTGACCGTGATACCGGAAAAGTAATGTACGGTGAGGTTCCTTCCGGGTCGGTCGTTGTTGCCGGGTCCATGCCATCAAAGAATGGTGTGAACCTGTACTGTGCAGTTATCGTCAAGCGCGTGGATGAGAAGACGCGTTCGAAGACGTCGATAAATGAGTTGCTGCGCGATTGATGGAACCTTTCACAGACACGTGAGTTAACATTCCGAAGCGAGTATTTTTTTGGAGAGTTAATATGACAGGTCTTGGTTGGTTTGCTGCAATTATCGTTGGTGGTCTTGCAGGTTGGATTGCGGAAAAAATTATGAAATCCGACATGGGATTGATCATGAATATCATTCTCGGGATCATCGGCGCGCTCGTAGCCAATTTCCTGTTGATCGCGATCGTCGGTTCGACACTGGGTGGCTGGATTGGCCAACTAATCGTCGGCATAATCGGTGCGTGTCTGCTGATTTGGGTTACACGTTTGGTGCGCGGTCGCACCTGACCCTTTTCAGACGTTCAAGAACAATATAGGGCTGCCGCAACTTAATGTGGTGGCCCTTTTTCTATGTCTGAAGAAAAGAAAACAAAAAAACCGTCGCGACAGCAGGTTTATACGCTGCTTGTCGAGATCGGGCGCAAAGATGGTGACGGATTGCCGGAAAAGGCGACCGGTGCCGCTCTGATGTGTTTTGCCTCTGGCATAGACGAGGCCGAGGCGGTGCGCGAGACTGTGGCCATCCTGAAGCAAGCGGATACAAACCCGCTGGATGTGACCGGTTATGGCACATTGGCTGAGCGCGAAGCCGAAGGTCATGAAATTGACGAAGAGGAGCGTGCGTTGATGGCACGGGCTTTGGATGAAAATTCTGTCATTGTCGCCCAGATGACGCCGTTCTTCGACTGATTAAGCCGCGCGACGGCTGGCCAATGTGATCGCTTCAAACCATTTCAATATAGAATGTGCAGGCTGGCCGTGTTCGGGCAGCTGATTCCGGTCAAACCCCGCCAGAACGCTGCTGGCCATCTGAACGCGCTGGCGACGCAGACGACCGATATAAAGGCTTTCCGCTGGTGTGCCGGCCGCCAACATTGTTTCGTGGGCAGGCAGCAACAACTGCGAATAGGTGATCGTGGGTCCGCAAGTTTCTTGCAACGCGGCAAATCCGTTGACCAGATGGCGCGCGGGGATCAATACAGCTTCTTTGCTGAAAAGATATTCGACCTCTGGTCCATCGATCACCAGCCGCTGATCGGGGGCGACGATGATATCCTGCTGCAGTCCAAAGTAGGGGGCGCGCAAACGGATGGGTGCAAAGCTGCCGCGCGCCGGAACGGTTCGTGAAACGGTTTCGAGCACGGGGACAACGCCTGAATCCTGTGTCATCACAGTGTCGCCGCGCCTGAGAGTGGAAAGGGGTTTGAACCCCCAAGGCGTGGCAAGCGGGGTGGATGGCAAAAGCGTCGGCATCGGTCCGATCGGTTCGATGCGGGTGGACAGCGCCGCAAAAATCACATCGGAGGAAAACGTCTGATCGCCCCGGCCCAACATCATATCGCGCAGGTCCTGTGTCGAAATCGGCTTGGGGTTGGGAACAGGGACCGTAACAACACGATTGCTTTCGGGTTGTTCCATCGCAAGACGGCCCCATTTCGCCGTGCTGTCCCACGAATAGGTGATGCGCAACACATCGTTACGGCCACCATCCTTGTGCTTGATCGCAGCATGGGTGATGTCAGCGCCTTGAACTTGAACCAAGGCGATACCGCCCCCCGGTATGGCCTGAAATGTCAAACTGCGAAGCCATGGAAATGTCGATTTATATCCCAGCAAAAGTTGCGGCCTGCCATCTGGGGCCTGCCGCGTTTCAAACATGATACTGCCGCTCGTCAGCAGGTCGTCTTCTTGGCTGCCGCAAACTGGGGCATCACGCTTGTCGGTGCCGATCCCGAAGGGAGAGAAGCGCCGGTAATCTTTGTCTGCCAATGCGACCCAAGTCATCGGTCAGGCCACCATGCCAGAGCACAGGATACCGGCTTCGTACCGCTTCAATGTCCGCCGCGCGGCAGGGGAATACCCGCGCCCGGTTTCCGGATCAATCTCTGGGAAGATCGCGCAAATTTCTGCGACCGTTTCTGCCTCAAAGCTTTCGCTGGTCTGCGGTCCGGGGAGAAAACTTTCGGTTTCCAAGCCTTCCGAATAGACCACCTGATGGCGGTCAAACATCAGATGTACATATTCGACTTCGCCACCTTCGCGGCGTGTGACACTTCGGTCGTTTACCAGATCGCGCGCGGCAACCAACACTTCGGCTTCGCCAAACAGAATTTCGGCCAGATTGTCGCGGATGAGTATGCGGTGTAGGGGAGACACCAGTAGATCGCGGTGTTCGCCAAAGGTATTCGCACGAATGTGGATGGGTGCGAAATTTCCGGTCGCGGCAACCGTCCGTGTTCCGATCCAGCGCAAAGGTTGCGGCCCGTCGTCTTGGGTCAAAACCAGATCACCGGGCATCAGGTCTTGGGCGGCGCGTTCCCCGTCCGGAGTAGCAATCAGGGTGCCTGCCACAAAACAAGGAATAGATGTGGCGTTCACCATGCCTACAGAGGATTCCACCCCGTCTGACACCGTATAGGTAAAGTTGAAATCTTCTGTATCGCCGTCGCCTTCGACGCTGAGCGAACCATCACTGTTGAGGGTAACAAGCTGACCCGTGGGCAGCAGGATTTGCGCGCCCACAGTAGCAACCTGCCCGTTGATGTGGGTGATTGTCAGCAAACTGCTGTTAGCTGAGACATCATTGCCAAGTACGTCTATGACCTTGGTGCCATCCGGATAAACAGTGACACTATCGGTCACAGCAACCAATTCGGTTTGTACCGAATTTGCCGCGATCATCAGATTGGAATCGTAGCCGGTGTCGCCGACGTCCGCGATGGCGATCCGGATCGTATTTGTCTCGTTGGGGACAACATTCATGGTCAGCGTCATCGTGATGGTAAAGCCGTCCATCTCGGTGTTGTAATCATCACTGGTGTTATCAACATACATGTTGATGTTATTGGTGGTGTTGATGTTGCCAGGGTCCATATCACCGTCACCAACGGCCAGTTGAACTTCTTGGCCATTGATCCAAACGCCAAAGAAATCCTGATAGATCGAGTTTTGGAACTCAGGATATTCTTCCGACGAAAAGACGAACTTCATTGTCATCAGGTCGCTGGTTGGCCTGAAGTTTACATCCAGAATACTGGCGTCATACGTCCGGGCACCTGCTGCGGTATTTAACTGGGCGTTGTTATTAATGCCTGAAGTATTGGTAGAGGTGTTCGCGCTTTGGTTGGATGACCCGCTGGAATTGGTGAAATCTTGCGCATTCCCTGTCGACATAATGATGCCGCTGTCGCCGGGGGCGACACCTGGTGTGATGGTATCTGCGTTTGAATAGGTGCCTGCGCTGTCAATATCGCCAGAATATGTTGCGCTTTCGACGGTGACGCCGTTGCCAAAAATGGTTTCTGCGAGATTAAGGGCTGTTGTGCCCTCTCTAATTGTTTCAATCGGAAGTTCCGATGCTGCGACCATGCCTGCTACCCCAAAGCGTAAACGAGACAGCACAGATCAGCGTGAACCATCACGGACTAGTCCTGTGTATGGTCAATTTAAGTTTGTTGGATGACCCGGTTTTCCGGTGTCACGCCTGCTGATGCCCTGCCTCGGGTAAAATTATTAACATCATGGTAGCACGTAAAATTAGCGACTGTTAATCTTTTCCTTAGCATCCCCCTTGGCACCGCGCCTTTTTCGCCACAAGTGTAGGGAACCCCACAGAAAACAAGCTTGAAGGATATGAAGATGCCCAAGATTGACCCCGTCGACCTCACTGCAAAGCTGGTGAAATGCCCTTCGGTTACGCCTGCTGACGCGGGGGCATTGGACATTCTAAATGATTTGCTAAGCGGCGCGGGGTTCGAATGTGTTTGGGCAGACCGAGGTGGCATCCGAAATCTGTTCGCACGTTGGGGTAACAAGGGAAATAGACGCAGTTTCGGGTTTAACGGCCATACCGATGTTGTTCCCATCGGCAACGAGGCGGATTGGACATATCCCCCCTTCGGTGCCGAGATTATTGATGGCATCATGTACGGGCGGGGGACGACCGATATGAAATCTGGTGTCGCGGCCTTTGCTGCCGCCGCCGTGGATTTTGTGCGTGAAAGCCCGCCAGATGGGTCTATCGTACTGGCCATCACCGGCGATGAAGAGGCAGAAGGCGTCGACGGGACCCTGGCCCTGCTTGAGTATATGGAAAAGGCTGGCGAGCGGATGGATGTCTGTCTGGTTGGCGAACCCACATGCCCCGATAAAATGGGCGAAATGATCAAGATTGGCCGTCGTGGATCGCTGAACGCGCATTTCCGAATTATCGGCAAGCAAGGCCATGCTGCCTATCCACACCGAGCAAATAATCCACTGCCCGCGATGATGCGTCTGATGGATCAGTTGGCATCGCACAGCCTGGATGATGGCACAGACCATTTTGACCCATCCACGCTGGCCGTGGTCACAGTTGATACCGGTAACCCTGCCACAAATGTTATTCCGGCTGAATGTCGTGGCACGGTCAATATCCGGTTTAACGATACACACTCCGGTGCCAGCCTGACGGAATGGTTGGAAAAGCATGCCGCCGGGATCCGCGATACCTTTGGTGTGGCTGTTGAGCTAAAGGTCACAATCTCTGGCGAAAGTTTTATCACTCCTCCCGGTGCTCTGTCTGATCTGGTCTCCAAGGCGGTCGCCGCTGAGACAGGCGTGACCCCTGAACTCTCTACGACGGGGGGCACATCTGATGCGCGGTTCGTGAAAGATCACTGTCCGGTCGTTGAATTTGGTCTGGTCGGGCAGTCCATGCACGCAGTCGATGAAAACGTCGAAATCGCGCAGATTCATCAGCTCAAGGGGATTTATACGCGAATTCTCAAGGACTATTTCGCATGACCCTTGAGATTGCAGTCACCGACGATCTTGCCAGTTGCCATCTGCTGCGCCGGGTTGTGTTCATCGAAGAGCAGGGCGTTTCCGAAGCCGAGGAATTAGATGATCTTGATGGGTCTTCAATTCATATTCTAGCAACAGAAATCGACGTTCCTATCGGGACCGCCCGCATGCAAATCAAAGGCGCTGTTGCCAAAATCGGACGCGTTTGTGTGTTGAAAGCACACCGTGGGACGGGGTTAGGCGCTGCATTAATCCGCGCTGCAATTGAAGAAGCACGTCAGCAGCCCGGTGTCACAACCGCCAAATTGGGGGCGCAAATTCAAGCATTGGGCTTTTATGAAAAGCTGGGTTTCATCGCGCAGGGGCCGATTTTTGACGATGCTGGGATAGATCACCGTGAGATGGTGCTAACCCTTTGAGGAAAACGCTGGTCGTCATGGTGAAAGAACCTCAGCCTGGCAGGGTGAAAACCCGTCTGGGGCGTGATCTGGGAATGACGGCTGCGGCATGGTGGTTTCGCCATCAGGCTCTCCGTTTGATTCGCAATGTTCAGGACCCGCGCTGGGATGTCGTGCTTGCTGTTGCACCTGATCGTGCGGGACTTGCCAGTCGTGTATGGCCCGCGCATCTGGCCCGCGCTCCTCAGGGTCGCGGCAATTTGGGCGACCGTATGGCGCGTATGTTGCGCGGAATGCCAGCGGGGCCTGTCTGTGTGATCGGCGCTGATATTCCCGGCATCAATCGTTCGGAAATCGCGAAAGCCTTTCGCGCGTTAGGCGGCCATGATGCTGTTTTTGGGCCAGCACCGGACGGTGGCTATTGGCTGATTGGCCTGAAACGGATGCGTCCTGTTCCGCCTTGGTTGTTTCATGGTGTGCGTTGGTCGTCAGAGCATGCGTTGGCAGATACAATTGCAACATTGCCGGATCATCACATCGCGTATGTCGCGACATTGCAAGACGTTGACACAATCGACGATTTGCCCATGACGAACCGGGGTACGCGTGCTACCTCGTAAAGTATGAGCAAAATACCATCTAAGCCCGAAATTCTTGATTGGATCGCCGCCAATCCGACCCAGACCGCTAAGCGTGACATCGCAAAGGCGTTCGGGATCAAAGGCGCTGCGCGTATCGATCTTAAGCGTGTGTTAAAAGAGCTGGAAGCAGACGGCCATCTTGAAAAGCGCAAACGCAGCTATAAAGACCCTGATCGTCTGCCGCCTGTGTCTGTTTTGCAGATCATCGGCCCTGACAAAGACGGTGATCTGTTCGCCAAACCGATGGAATGGGCTGGCGAGGGGGTAGAGCCTGTCGTGCTGGTCATTCCGCGTGCATCTGATCCGGCTTTGGGGGCAGGAGACCGTATTCTGGCGCGCCTCACCTTGGTAACTGGCGAGGATTACCACTACGAAGCGCGGTTGATCCGCCGTATCGGCGCGAACCCGCAAAGGGTGCTTGGAATTTTCCGCAAGACAACCGAAGGCGGCCGTATTGTTCCCATCGATAAGGGTGGGGATAAAGAATGGACAGTCGCATCGGATGCGACCTATGGCGCAAAAGACGGTGAGCTTGTCGAGGCAGAGCAAGCGGGCCCCAAGGGTCGAATGGGCCTGCCACGGGCGCGTATTGTTGACCGTCTAGGTGACCCATCTGCGCCTAAAGCGGTGTCGCTGATTGCCATTCACCAGCACGGTATCCCTGACGCATTTCCTGATGATGTGATGGCGGAGGCTGACGAAGCCACGCCGGTGGGCTTGAAAGGCCGCGAAGACTTGCGTGACCTCCCGCTGATTACAATCGATCCGTCTGATGCGCGTGACCATGACGATGCATGCTATGCCCATGCCGACGAAGACCCTAAAAACGAGGGCGGTCACGTGGTCTGGGTCGCGATTGCTGACGTGGCGGTCTATGTCACGCCTGGATCTGCGCTTGATCGCGAGGCGCGCAAACGCGGCAATTCGACATATTTCCCGGATCGTGTGGTGCCCATGTTGCCGGACCGGCTGTCAGGCGATTTGTGCTCCCTTCACGAGGGGGTGCCACGCCCCTGTATCGCCGTTCGTATGGTGTTGGATGCACAAGGTCAAAAGATCGGGCACAGCTTTCATCGAGGTCTGATGCGGTCGCCTGCATCCTTGCACTATGAAGAAGTCCAAGATGCGATTGAGGGACGCCCGAATGATCGCACAGGTCCTTTGTTAGAGCTTGTTCTAGAGCCGATTTATGCCGCTTATGCTGCTCTTAAAAAGGCCCGTACCGAACGCCAGCCGCTTGATCTGGATCTGCCAGAACGGCGGATCGAGTTGGACCCGGACGGGACTGTGAAGTCGGTGAATTTCAAGGATCGTCTGGATGCACACAGGCTGATCGAAGAGTTCATGGTTCTGGCAAATGTCGCGGCTGCAGAAACGTTGCTGGAGAAGAAAACGCCACTGTTGTTTCGTATCCACGAAGAGCCAACGGTCGCCAAGCTGGACGTTTTGCGTGAAACAGCGCAGGCGGCTGGATACACTTTGGGCAAAGGCCAGGTGCTGCACACACGCCACCTGAACAAGTTGTTAAACGATGCCGCTGGCACCGATGATGCAGAGCTGATCAACATTTCTACCCTGCGCTCGATGACCCAAGCCTACTACGGGCCGGCGCATATCGGGCACTTTGGTCTGGCGCTTCGGTCCTATGCGCATTTCACCTCGCCGATCCGGCGCTATTCGGATCTGATCGTTCACCGTGCGCTGATCACAGCACATGGTTGGGGCAAGGATGGCTTGTCGCCCCAAGATATCGAAGAGATCGAACAGACTGGCGCGCATATCTCGGATACCGAGCGACGTTCGATGACGGCGGAACGGGACACAACGGATCGTTATCTCGCGGCATACCTGTCAGAGCGTGTGGGCAACGAGTTTTCGGGTCGTATCAGTGGCATCGCGCGGTTTGGGGCCTTTGTGAAACTGGACGAAACTGGCGCAGATGGCTTGCTTCCGATGCGGTCTTTAGGGCGGGAATACTTTCACTTCGACCCAGAGGCGAACACCCTCATGGGGTCGGATACCGGGCTTTTGATTGGAATCGGCCAGCGCGTGACTGTTCGGCTGACCGAGGCTGTTCCTGTGACGGGTGGCATCGCGCTTGAGCTATTAACGCTAGATGGCAAGGCGCTACCACAAGGCGGACGCGGTGGTCGCGGACCAGCCGGGCGGACAAACCCCAAACGCAAGGGTGTCAAAGCCAAGCGCAAAGCGGACAAGGTCAAACGCAAGGTTAAGCGGACTCGGCAGTAGCCTGCGCATGTCGACTGAAGGGGTTTCTGGGGTCGCTATTTGACGCTACTCTTTCTAGCGATAGGCGGAGGGTTCACGAAATGATGTATGCTCGGATTTGGTTGCTGGCTGCGTCGCTTGCGCTGGGTATTGGCACGGGTGCCGTTCTGGCCCAGCCTGCACTTGAAGGTGCAGAGGTGGGCAATGATGCCGGGCTGCGGCTTTGGCTGGTCGATTTTCGCAAACGCGCATTGGACGCCGGCATAAAATCTGATGTTTTTGACGCAGCGACCAAAGGTATCTCCTTTGATGAAAACGCAATTAACCGGGATCGAAACCAATCAGAATTTACCAAGACGATCTGGGAATATCTGAAAACCGCGACGTCAGATCTAAGGATCGAAAACGGGAAGAAGGCGCTTGCGCTGCACCGTGCTGCCCTTGAGGAGATCGAGGCGCAATATGGTGTGGACAAGGAGGTCGTGGTTGCGGTTTGGGGGCTGGAAAGTGCCTATGGGACGTTCCGTGGCGGTGACAGCGTTTTGAAATCGCTTGCCTCCTTGGCCTATGATGGCCGCCGGCAGGAATTTTTCGAGGCCGAGCTTTTGGAGGCTTTGCGTATTTTGCAGGCAGGCGATACCACGCCCGCACAGATGACGGGCAGTTGGGCAGGGGCGATGGGGCATACCCAGTTTATGCCGTCGTCCTTTCAGCTTTATGCGGTTGATTTCACCAAGGACGGCAAACGTGACATCTGGGGGGATGACCCGCGTGATGCGCTGGCCTCTACTGCGGCGTACCTGAAACATTTTGGTTGGACCTTGGATCAGCCGTGGGGTGTTGAAGTGATGCTCCCAGACGATTTCGATTATCTGTTGGCAGATCGGAAGGTCCAGAGAACCCCGGCGGAGTGGGCCGCGCTTGGTGTGTTGAATACGAACGGGGAGGCTGTTCCGGATCATGGCCTTGCGTCCATCTTGCTTCCCGGTGGGTCGGATGGTGCCGCATTCATGATCTTTTCGAATTTCGCGGTGATCGAGCGTTACAATACTGCAGATGCCTATGTTATCGGCATTGGCCATCTAAGCGACCGTATCGCAGGCGGGACGCCAATTGCGCAGGGGTGGCCGACGCAGGACCGTGCATTGACCTTTGACGAACGGATAGATCTGCAAACTCAGTTGACCGCGCTTGGGTTCGATACGGTCAAAATTGACGCCAAAATCGGCCCACTTACCATTAATGCGGTGCGCGAGTTCCAGTTGGCACAGGGGCTTTTACCGGATGGCTATGCCTCGCCCCGGTTGCTGAATCGCGTTCGGGCGGCACGCTAGGACAGGCATGCCCAAGACCTTGTTCAGGTCTTGGGCATGCCTTCGGCGATTTTTTTATCCATTTAGAATAGCTTAGGTCGGAGACATGCCGCGCAGACGTTCCGACCGACGACGGAGCAGTTCGACCACTGTCAGCAAGCAGATCGAGATCCCAACAAGGATCGTCGCAACGGCGAGAATTGTCGGGCTGATCTGTTCACGCAGGCCGGTGAACATTTGCCACGGCAGGGTCTTTTGACCAGCAGAGCCGACGAAAAGCACAACAACAACCTCGTCGAATGAGGTGATGAATGCAAATAGTCCACCCGAGATCACGCCCGGCAAGATCAGCGGCATCTGCACGCGGAAAAATGTCGTGACCGGGTTTGCTCCCATGTTTGCCGCCGCCCGCGTAAGGGAGCGGTCAAAGCCCACCAAGGTCGCTGTAACGGTGATGATCACAAAGGGAATGCCTAAGGCCGCATGCGCCAGAACCACACCCATATAGGTGCCTTGCAGACCAACACGGCTGTAGAAAAAGTACATGCCAGCGGCGGAAATGATCAGCGGGACGATCATGGGCGAAATCAAGATCGCCATAATCGCCCGGCGAAATGGCACGTGCTGTTGGCTGAGCCCGATTGCGGCGAGGGTACCGAATGAAACCGAGAGCAGTGTCGCTGCGGGCGCGATCTTGATCGAGTTCCAAACGGCACCTTGCCAGTCAGAGCTGTTAAAGAAATCGCGATAATGCTTGAGCGAGTAGCCAGCGGGGTCAAAGCTGAGCATTTCCGGGGTGAAGGTAAAGAAATTCTCGGCGTTAAAGCTGAGCGGCATGACCACCAAGATCGGTGTAATGAGGAAGGTAAAGATTGCCCCGCAGATCACCCGAAATGCAAAGTGCCACAAGACCTGACCGGGAGTCAGATAAGGGGCGACTTTGGCGCGGTAGCGACCCTCATACAGCCAGAAGCTGAACCAACCAAAGAACCACCCGAAAGCCGCACCAATCAGCATCGCGGGGATGCCAGCGGCGAAGTACCCAATGATTGCAAAGGCGATAAGAGTTGCCCAGCGACCAAGTTTTTCGTTTTTCACAATCTGGGTTAGCAGGAATGCCAAAGCGCCCATTGTGATCGCGCCGATGATGACCCCCAGAAAACCGCTACCGTTTGCGGTGCCAACAAAGAGACCGGCAACGGCCCCTGCTGCTGCTGTTACGGGTACATAGAACGAGACGGGTTTGCGAGAGATTGGTGTGAGTGCGACCATTGCTTCAGCCCCCCAGTTTCACGTTATCGATGCCGACAATCTTGTCATAGGCATAGTAAAGGCCAAGAACGACCGCGAGGAGGATGGCACCTAATGCCGCCGCGAGACCCCAGTTCAGAGAACTCGAGATGTGATAGGCGATGCGGTTCGAGATAAATGTGCCGGTTGTCCCACCGACAATTTCCGGCGTGATGTAATAGCCGATGGACAGGATAAACACCAAGATTGATCCGGCACCGATGCCTGGTACGGATTGGGGGAAATATACACGCCAGAACGCTGTCCAGTTTGTCGCACCCAGAGATTTAGCCGCGCGGAGATATGTTTCCGGGATCGTTTGCATGACCGAATAAAGTGGCAAGATCATGAAGGGCAGCAGAATGTGTGTCATCGCGATGATGGTGCCGGTTTGGTTGTTAATCAACGCAAGGCGGCTATCGTCCGCCACCACGCCAAGCCAAACCAGAGTGTCATTCACTACGCCCTGCTGTTGCAGCATCACTTTCCACGCGGAGGTGCGCACAAGAAGCGATGTCCAGAAGGGTAGCAGAACAAGGATCATCAGCAGGTTCGCTGTACGGGCCGGCAGGTTGGCCAGTATCCAGCCGATTGGATAGCCCAGCAAAATGCAGCTTAGGGTGATGCAGACCGACATGAACAAGGTCCGTTTGAACAGCGTCCAATAGATGCGCTGGTTTTCGGGGCGCAGCTCTGGGCCGTTTTCGGATTTCTGCATATCGACGGCATTCAGGAAATAGCCATTGGTGAATCGGGGGCTGTATTCTCTTATGGTTACCCAGATCGGAGATTTGCCCCAATCCTTGTCAACCTTGATGAAAGCCGACTTGTAGTCGACGGTTTCGAAGCTGGGGGCCGCTGCGGCGACCTGCGCCAATTCCGAAGCCCCTGGACCAGTGTAATCCGCGATAGATGCCGCTGTCGGGCCGGTCAGATCATCGAAAAGTTCTGAATAAATCAAAGGCCATGGGTCTGTTTTGTACAGATTGTCCTGGTCTTCGTTCTGAACGAAATCAGCGTACTCTATGTAATAGGCCGCCGTCTGAGGGAGAATGTCGGCAATGCCATCGCGCAAAACGAACTGTGGCTGAGCGGTGCCCGACGATGTTTCCCACGCTTTGATGCTGGCAAGCCACGCATCCGAGCCCATCATGTCGTTCCAGTTTTCGCCTTTCTTCCAAAAGGCGTTGAGGTCTTCAAACTGGCCCTGAAAGACCTTTCCCATCTTATCGACGCCACGGCCGGATTTGCGGAAAAGTGAGGATGCCCCGGTCAGCTCGTAGTTCAGGCGTGACCCAAGACGAGTGTGAAGTTTGCGTTCCTTGGCGATGAAAATGTCTTGGTACAGCGCCTTGTACACCGGTTCGGCGGGCGAAGGGGCTGCTTCAGCGTTCCAGTCTTTCAATGCCGTCGTCGTGCGCGGCAAAGTCTCCTGGACGATTTCGTTCTCGACCGACCGGAATAGCATATCTGCGATCGGGGCAATGAAGGTGACCAGAACAAAGATCAGCAAGGGGGCGATCAGCAAAAGCGCGCTTAGCTTTTGGCGCCGTAATGCGCGATTCAGGCTCCGCTTGAGCGGCGTGCCATCCGCGGCAAGCATCGGGCCGGTGTATTCGTCCTCGGCGCGCTCGGCAGCGAGGGCGGCGTTAGGTGCATTGGTCGCGTTGTTTGCATCGCTCATATCGGCCCCATGGGGTTGGATCGTCGTGAAAATCGGAAAAGAGAAAAACAAATAGGGTGGAAGGGGCCGTTACAGCCCCTTCCGAATGGCCTAAGCGCTTATTGCGCCAACCATGCCTGGAACTTCGCGTCGATATCGTCGCGGTAGTCTGCCCAGAACTCATAGTTATACAGGAACGTGTTTGTTGCGTTCGCTGGATCGGTTGGCATGTGTGATGCCATTTCGATGCCCAGATCTGCGTGCATGCCTACCAATGGGGCGGAGGACAAACGAGCAGGACCGTAGCTGATGTACTGCGATTGGTCTGCCAGACGCTGTGTGTCTGTCGCGAACTTTACAAAGTCCATGACGCGCGCAAGACGATCAGCAGGAAGGCCGGCTGGGATGATCCAACCGTCAAGGTCAAACACCTGAGCGTCCCACAGCATTGCAACAGGCTGCTTCTGCTCTTCGATGACGCTGAACAGACGACCGTTATAGGTCGAGCCCATGACGACTTCGCCATCGGCCAACAGTTGTGGCGTGTCTGCACCAGCGGACCACCAGATTACGCTGTCCTTGATGGTGTTCAGCTTATCGAGTGCCTTTTGCTGACCTTCTGGTGTTGCCAGAACGTCATAGACTTCGTCTTTTGCGACGCCGTCACAAAGCAATGCCCATTCCATGTTGTTGATTGGACGCTTTTCCAAGGCGCGCTTGCCTGGGTATGCTTCCAGGTCGAACACGTCACAGATTTTGGTCGGAGGCGTGTCGCCTACCATGTCAGTACGGTAGCCGAATGTGGTCGAATACACGATCTGTGGAATGAAGCAGTCGCTAACCAGCAGGTCACCGAAATCTTCGGAGGCGGGTGTGCCGTCTGGCGCTGCTGCCAGCACTTCGTCGGCGTCGATTTCCATGGCCAAACCTTCGTCACACAGACGAATGGCATCGGACGCAACAACATCGACGAGATCCCATGTGACATTGCCCGCTTCGTTCATGGCGCGCAGTTTTGCGACAGCTTCGGCCGAGCTTTCATCCCATACGGCTGTAACGCCTTCGTTCATTTCCAGATATGGCTGAACATATGCTTTGTCTTGGCTGGATTGATACGCGCCACCCCAAGAAACGAGTGTCATTTCTTTCGCCATGTTGCCGTGTGCATCGGCAAAAGCCAATGTACCAGCGCCAACAATCGCAGAAGAAGCGAGTAGCGTTGTTGTAAATTTCATTTGGTAGTCTCCCAACTATTGCCCGTTTGATTCTTGAGGGTGTGATATCGGGCTTAATCACAGCCTCTTGATGCGCCGCCCAGCAGTCTGGGCGGCACGATGCCGTTACACGACGCTATGCGTCAAGCGCGCGGCAATCTTCTGCAAGCCAGCCGATTTCTATCTGCTGTCCCGGCTTCAAGCGTACTTGATCCGGTGCGTTGCGGGTTTTGATAATAAAGTTGTCGGTACCAGCGACGCGCAAGCGGGTGCGGAAAATGTCGCCCATATAGACGAACTCAAGCACTTCAGCTTTCAACGTATGTGCGCCTTCGGGCATCCGGTCTTTGTTGAATTCAACGCGCTCGGGGCGGATTGACACGCGGGTGCGTTCGCCTGCTTGGGTCACGTTGATCGGCTTGGCCTCGATCAGGCCACCGCCATCCAGCTGCACCATGCATGTGCCGCCTTTGATCTCTTTAACCACGCCTTCCAGCGTGTTGTTTTCACCAATGAACTGCGCGACAAAGCTGTTCTCGGGCTCTTCGTACAGCAAATCTGGCGGGGCCAATTGTTGAATGCGACCATTTTCAAACACGGCCACCCGGTCCGACATTGTCAGCGCTTCGGTTTGGTCGTGGGTCACGTAAACAACGGTAATGCCGAGTTCGTGGGCAAGGTGCGTGATTTCAAACTGCAAGGTTTCGCGGAGCTGTTTGTCCAAGGCACCCAGTGGTTCGTCCATCAGAACCAATTCAGGTTCAAATACCAAGGCGCGGGCCAAGGCCACACGCTGCTGCTGGCCGCCAGAAAGTTGTGCAGGACGGCGACCGCCAAAGTCACCCATCTGAACACGATCAAGCGCGATCTTCACCTTTGCTTCGCGGTCGGATTTGCCGATTTTGCGGACTTCCAACGGAAAGGACAGGTTTTCGGCGACCGTCATATGAGGGAACAACGCATAGTTCTGGAAAACCATGCCAATGCCGCGTTTGTGCGGCGGGATGTTGTTGATTGATTTGCCATCAAGGCGAATATCGCCATGGGTTGCGGTTTCGAACCCTGCAAGCATCATCAGGCAAGTCGTCTTGCCCGATCCCGATGGCCCAAGCATTGTCAGAAATTCGCCCTTTGGCATGGATAGGTTCAGGTCTTTGACGACAAGGTTTTCACCGTCATAGCTTTTCTGCACGCGTTCAAATTCGACAAACGCATTTGTTGCTGAAGTATCTGCCAAAAGCTGGCTCCCTGTTTATTGTGACGTTCATGCGCCCTTATTGACAGAAAGTTAAAGCGGGCTGTCCCAATGTTTGCAACCAATTAAAGTTCATTTTTTGGAAAACGTAGCAATTACGGGAAAAAATCCGGTTATTTGGCTTCTTTTGGTGTTTTTTACTGCGGTTAGAGAACCTCTGCTCGTTTTATTTGATTGCTGGTACCGTGATCCTGCCGCAGTCTGAGACTCATCTGTGTACGGAAGGACGTATTTTATGCCCGCAATCGATCTGCCGTTTACCTCTGTTGAGTATGATCGGCGCCTAAAACTGGTGCGCGATGAGATGTCCAAACAGGGGTTAGATGCGCTTTTTGTGACCGATCCCAGTAATCAGGCTTGGCTGACGGGATACGACGGATGGTCATTTTATGTGCACCAAGGCGTTATCGTCTTGCCTGATGCCGATCCAATCTGGTGGGGGCGGAATCAGGACACCAATGGCGCGCTAAGAACGGTCTGGATGGGGGCCGATAACGTGCGCGGATATGCCGATGGTTTTGTCCAGTCTACAGAACGCCACCCGATGCAGGATCTCGCCAAGAATCTTGCGGGTGCTGGTGTCGAGGCGGGGCGCATCGGCGTTGAGATGGACAATTACTATTATTCCGCCAAGGCCCATGCATCGCTGTGCGAAAGCCTTCCAAAAGCGCAGTTGGTTGACGCCACGGCTTTAGTGAACTGGAAACGTACTGTCAAATCCGAACCTGAGCTGGCTTTTATGCGCAAGGCGGCGCTGATCTCGGAAAAAATTGTTGATGGTTTGCTGGAGCGGGTGGAGCCCGGCGTGCCCAAGAATGAAATTGTTGCCGAGATATACCGTGATGCGATCCGCGGTGTTGATGGGGCATGGGGCGACTATCCTGCAATTGTACCTTTGCTTCCATCAGGCTCGGATGCTGCCGCCCCACATTTAACTTGGGATGGCAGGCCATTCGCAACTGGGGAAGCAACGTTCTTTGAGATTTCAGGGTGTTATCGCCGTTACCATGCGCCGTTTTGCCGGACTCTGTTCCTTGGCACGCCTCCTGATTTTCTAAAGCGCGCCGAGGCTGCGTTGGTCGAGGGGCTGGAGGCTGGCTTGGATAAGGCGCGCGCTGGCAACCGCGCTTGCGATGTTGCGAATGCGCTGGCGGCACCACTGGAAAAGGCCGGCATCGAACGCGGCGCGCGCTGTGGCTATCCCATCGGGATCAGCTATCCGCCTGACTGGGGCGAACGCACGATATCGCTGCGCTCTGAGGATGAAACCTTGCTTGAACCGAACATGACCTTCCATTTCATGCCCGGTCTGTGGATGAAAGATTGGGGGATCGAGATTACAGAAAGTATCCGTATCCGCGAGGATGGCGCGGCAGAAACATTCTGCAATCGACCTAGGAAGATGTTCGTTAAATGACCCTACAGGCCACCGTCGATTTGCTGGACCGGCTGATCGCCTATCCGACAGTTTCGACTGACAGCAACCTTGAGATGATCATCGATTTGTCTGGCAGGCTGCAATCGCTTGGCGCACGCACCCATATTTTTGGCGATGAAACCGGCAGCAAGGCGACCCTGTTCGGGTCGCTTGGGCCAGACGTGCCGGGGGGCGTATTGCTTTCGGGGCATTCCGATGTGGTGCCGGTGACCGATCAAGATTGGTCAAGCGATCCATTCCAGATGCGGCAGGCAGACGGGCTGCTTTACGGGCGCGGGACCTGCGACATGAAAGGTTTTATCGCTGCAAGTGTTGTGATGGCTGAACACTATGCCGCTTTGCCGCTGAAACGGCCTGTGCATTTCGCGTTCACCTATGACGAGGAAACCGGTTGTTTGGGCGCGCAGGCGCTAATCCCCGAATTGACCCGTCTGGGCATCAAACCCGACATCGCCATTATCGGCGAACCGACCGAGATGCGCGTGATCGAAGGCCACAAAGGTTGCTGCGAATATACCACGCGTTTCGAAGGGCTTGAGGGGCACGGGTCGTCACCTGATCTGGGTGTGAACGCTGCCGAATATGCGGTGCGCTATGTTTCGCGGCTTATGGCGCTGCGCGAGGATTTGCGGGCGCGGGTACCGATGGGAAGCCGGTTTGAACCACCCTGTACTACAATCAACATCGGGCGGATTCAGGGCGGCCATGCGCATAACGTGATTGTCGGAAAGGCCGAAGTTGATTGGGAATTTCGCCCCGTGCAAACCAGCGATCTCCGCTTTGTCAAAGAGACGATGGAAGCGTTTGTAGAACGGGATTTGCTGCCAAAAATGCGGGCTGTCTATCCGCAGGCTGATATCTCGACCGAGACATTGGGTGAGGTCGTGGGCCTTGAACCGATGAGTGAAAATGCCGCGCGTGATCTGGTCTCGGGATTGTTGGGAGCAAATAGCGCCGGTGTTGTCCCGTTTGGAACAGAGGCAGGGATGTTCCAGCAGATGGGCATTGATGTAATTGTTTGTGGGCCAGGGTCGATTGCACAGGCGCATAAGCCCGATGAATTTGTCAGCGTCGATCAGCTTGAGGTTTGTCTGGGCATGTTGGAACGCCTTGGGCAGAAGTTGGTGTAGGGGCGCAAGAATAGCTCACGCCCCCAAAACTGCTTAGCCCAAAGGCGAGTCGGCGTCGTGGATATGATCCTCGGCCGCTTTCATCAGATTGTCGTTCTTGAGCGCGGTATAGGTTTCATCCAACGCTTTCTTGGCGCGGGTCATAAAGATTCCGATTTCCTCGGGGGTGATGACCAGAGGCGGGGAAATGATCATTCGGTCTCCCACATGGCGCATCACCAGATTGTTGGCAAAGCACCGCTCCCGGCACATATACCCGACTGTGCCCGCGTCGCTTGCGAATTTCGACCGCGTTTCTTTTCGCGGGCTTAGCGGCAAAGATGCCATCAAGCCAGAGATGTTAAGGCCGCCAACAAGCGGATGGTCAGACAGCTTTTCCAACCCTTCCTTGAGCGCCGGACCCGCGACATTGCTCACGTGATCCAACACTTTTTCATCTTGCAAGATGCGCAAGTTTTCCAGCGCGACCGCAGAACAGACCGGATGCCCCGAATAGGTGTAGCCGTGGTTGAATTCACCCGATCCGATGACTTCGGCGATCTCATCACAGACAATCGACCCGCCGATTGGCTGATAGCCAGAGCTGAGGCCCTTGGCGATTGTCATGATGTGCGGTTTAATCCCCATGGTTTGCGAGCCGAACCAGTTGCCGGTGCGGCCAAACCCACAGATAACTTCATCTGCGATGATCAGAACGTTGTATTTGTCACAAATCCGCTGAATTTCGGGCCAGTAGGTGCTTGGGGGTATGATGACGCCGCCAGCGCCCTGAATGGGTTCGCCGATAAATGCGGCAACATTGTCGGCACCCAGTTCAAGTATCTTCGCCTCAAGTTCCTGCGCGCGGGCTAGGCCGAATGCTTCGGGGGTGTGATCGCCGCCTTCGGCCCACCAATCAGGTTGGTTAATATGGTGGATGCCCGGGATCGGCATTCCGCCCTGTTCGTGCATATAGCTCATCCCGCCAAGCGAGCCGGACCCCATTGACGACCCGTGGTAGGCGTTCTTGCGGCTGATGATGTGAGATTTTTCCGGCTTGCCCTTCATTGCCCAATAGGTGCGGACCATTCGAATGTTGGTATCGTTGGCCTCGGACCCCGATCCAGCAAAGAAAACATGGTTCAGATCACCCGGTGCTAGGCTGGCGATTTCCTTGGCCAAGGCGATTGCGGGCACATGCGAGGTCATAAAGAACGTATTGTAATAGTTCAGCTCAAGCATTTGGCGTGATGCGACATCGGCCATTTCCTGACGGCCATAGCCGATGTTGACGCACCAAAGGCCAGCCATCGCATCAAGAATTTCATTACCTTCGCTATCGGTTAGATAAATGCCTTTGGCTTTGGTGATGATCCGGGCACCTTTTGCAGCCAGTTCATCATTCGTGGTAAAAGGGTGCATGTGATGTGCGGCGTCCAGCGCCTGCAGTTCGGCCGTGGGCAAGTGATTCGTGATATAGGACATTTAAATGCACCTCAGGAGTATGGGGAAAAGTTAAGAGCAGAATATGATCAAATTATGCGGAGTCAATCGAATCGGATCAAATGCGCTGGGAATTAGATCGAAGATTGAATTTGGCGGATACCTTGGCTCACGTCCTCGGCCATCGCTTGGGCCGCGGCATCAGGATCATTCGCGCGAAATGCCTCTAACATATCGGCGTGTTTGTCAGGCAAATTCGATGTGCCAAAGCGGCCACAAACGACTCGCAAGGATGGACCAAACCGCAGCCACAAGCGATCTACAGTTTCGGCCATAATCGACGCGTCGGCACATCGGTAAATTTCAGAATGAAACTGATAGTTCTGGGTCAAGTATTCGCCAATATCACCGCGCAAGATGGCCGTGTTCAGAGCGCCATCAATTTGCTTAAGTGACTCGAGCACATCGTTAGTCATGAGGGCCGTCGCCCGTCTGGCAAGCTCGGTTTCCAAAGATTTTCGCATAAACCCAAGCTCTTCTACATCTTTTGCCGATAAAACCGGCACTGAAACGCGACGGTTGCCTTGATGGTCCAACGCACCTTCGGCAATCAGGCGGCGCAATGCCTCGCGCACCGGAGTCATACCGGCATCCAATGCAGTGGTCAGCCCTTGGATCGTTACAGGCTGTCCCGGTGCCAGATCGCCAAACAGGATTTGGCTGCGCAGTTGCTGATAGACGTGCTGATGCGCCGGTATTCGTGCGTCGGCCAAGTGAATTGGTGCCGGTGAAGTCTGTGCGTCGGAACGTATCATTAAATGTGCCCAAAAACTGTTCAGCAAATGTTGCTTGCTCTACCTAGGTCTGCGTGAATTCATAAATCATCTTGCCGCGAGACGCAAAACTTGATCAAATTGATCAAAGGCATGGATCAACCAAGCCTATCTAACGGGAGCATACAATGAAATATCGCATTTTGGGCGGCGTTGCCGCAACTGCAATGATCGCCACATCGGCGCTGGGCGAAGAAGTGCGGGTCTATAACTGGTCCGACTACATCGACGAATCCTTGCTGGAAAAATTTGAAACTGAAACTGGAATTGATCTGATCTATGACGTCTTTGACAGCAATGAAGTGCTGGAAACCAAGATGCTGGCTGGTGGTTCCGGCTATGACGTCGTCGTGCCATCGGGCACTTTCCTGCAGCGTCAAATCTCGGCGGGTGCATTTCAGAAGTTGGACAAATCCAAGCTTCCGAACATTGGCAACATGTGGGACGTTATCGACAACCGTGTGTCGAAATATGACCCCGGCAACGAATACGCGATCAACTATATGTGGGGCACCACCGGTCTGGGCGTGAACATCAATAAGATCAAAGAAGTCTTAGGCGATGATGCGCCCGTAGATTCGCTGGCGTTGGTTTTGGACCCGGCGAACATGGAAAAGCTAGCTGAGTGTGGCGTTCAGTTCCTGGATGCACCAGCCGAAATGATCCCAGCCGCGCTGAAGTACATCGGTGAAGATCCTGATGCGCAGGACCCTGAAATCATCGCAAAAGCTGAACCCGTGCTGACCGCAATTGCACCGTTTGTGCAAAAATTTCACAGTTCGGAATATATCAACGCATTGGCAAACGGCGATATCTGTGTTGCCTTTGGGTGGTCCGGTGACATTTTGCAGGCACGCGATCGTGCAGCAGAAGCCAATAATGGCGTCGAGATCGAATATTACGCACCAAAAGAGGGTGCATTGATGTGGTTCGACAACATGGCGATCCCGGTGGACGCACCCAATCCGGACGGTGCGCATACGTTCCTGAACTTCATCATGGACGCGCAGAACATGGCTGCGGCGTCGAACTACGTCTATTATGCGAACGGAAACAAAGCGAGCCAGGAGTTTCTAGTCGAGGACGTCATTGGGGATACAGCGATCTATCCTGATGAGGCTACACTTGAGAACCTCTATACAACGTCGCCCTATGCGCCCAAAGTCCAGCGTGTTGTGACGCGTCTTTGGACCAAAGTTAAATCCGGCACCTAAGTTGGTTCTAACGGGGCAGGGTCAATTGGCCTTGCCTCTTTTTCGCTTCGCCCTTTATCCGCCCCCGCCCACCTGCCGGACAGTGCAAAGGAATACCCCCTAAGTGAGCCAGAAAATATTTGCCCCTTGGGATGACCCGAACGAAAAGCCGCTGATCCGTTTTGAAAACGTGACCAAGAAATTCGGCGATTTCACCGCGATCGACGACCTGACACTGAACATTTACGAGCAAGAATTCTTTGCGCTGCTGGGGCCATCAGGCTGCGGCAAAACGACGATGATGAGGATGTTGGCGGGTTTTGAAAATCCGACGTCGGGCAAGATGGAATTGGCCGGAAAGAACATCGCGGGCATCCCGCCCAACAAACGGGCGGTGAATATGATGTTCCAGTCCTATGCATTGTTCCCGCATCTCAGCGTTTGGGAAAACATCGCTTTCGGACTTAAGCGTGGGGATATGGACAAGCGCGCCATCGCCACACGTGTCGAAGAGATGTTGAAATTGACGCGGCTGACTAAATTCGCGGGTCGCAAACCGCATCAGATTTCAGGTGGTCAACGCCAGCGGGTCGCCCTTGCGCGGTCATTGGCAAAGGCACCAAAGCTGTTGCTGTTGGACGAACCCCTTGGCGCTTTGGACAAGAAACTGCGGCAAGACACCCAGTTTGAACTGATGGACATCCAAGAAGGCACGGGAACAACCTTTGTGATTGTGACCCACGACCAAGAAGAAGCGATGACTGTGGCAAGCCGGGTCGCCGTCATGGACGAAGGACGCATCATTCAAGTCGCGACCCCGGATGGCATCTATGAGGCACCAAATTCAGTTTATGTTGCTGACTTCATTGGCGATGTAAATATCATCGAGGGAACGGTCAGACCTGCAGGTGATGGCGCATATTCTCTTAATTGGGCCGAAAATGAAGCGCCATTTATGGCGACTTCTGATGTGCCTTTTAGCGATGGTCAGAAAGCACATCTTGCGATCAGACCGGAGAAGATATCGATCACCACTGAGAAGCCAGAGGATGAAAAAAACACCATTCAAGGCAGTGTTTTGGATATCGCGTATTTGGGTAACCTTAGCACTTATTATGTACAGCTTGCGGGCGGGCAGATCATCAAGGCACAGATGGCAAACACCCGGCGTCTTTCCCGGCGAGAAATCACATGGGAAGACAAGGTTTGGGTCTCGTGGAACGCCACCGCTGGCGTGTTGCTAGAGCGATGAATATGCGGCGCTTTTTTCTGATCGCAGTGCCCTATTTTTGGTTGTTGGCACTTTTCCTGATCCCGTTTTTTATCGTGTTCAAGATATCGCTGTCTGATCTGGCACTGTCTATTCCGCCTTACGCGCCGACATTGAAAGACGGCATCGGGCACATGATCAAAGCGTTTGATTTTGAGAACTTTGTCTTTCTGACAACGGATGATCTGTATTGGAAAGCGTATCTTAGCAGCTTGAAAATCGCTTTGATTTCAACGGCCCTGTCACTTTTGGTGGGTTATCCGATGGCCTATGGCATGGCGCGTGCACCAGAAGAATGGAGGCCAACTTTGATGATGTTGGTGATCCTTCCGTTCTGGACCAGTTTTTTGATCCGCGTGTATGCGTGGGTTGGTATCCTCAGCAATGAAGGGTTCTTGAACCAATTCCTGCTGTGGAGCGGCCTGATAACTACCCCGCTTACTATCATGAACACGACGACTGCGGTCTATATCGGGATCGTCTATACATACCTTCCGTTCATGATCCTGCCTATCTATGCCGCGCTCGACCGGCTTGATGAATCCTTGATCGAAGCGGCCGAAGATCTGGGATGTTCACGCACCAAGGCGTTCTGGCTTGTGACCATTCCGCTGTCACGCAATGGCATCATAGCTGGCTGCTTTCTTGTATTTATCCCCGCGCTTGGTGAATTTGTCATTCCTTCGCTGCTGGGCGGTTCTGGTACTTTGATGATCGGCAAGATCCTGTTCGAGGAATTCTTTAACAACCGCGACTGGCCGGTGGCGAGCGCTGTTGCTGTGATCTTGTTGCTGATCTTGATCGTGCCCATCATTCTGTTCCAGCGCAACCAGCAGCGCCAGGCGGAGGCCGAGACATGAGGCGTGCAAGCTGGTTCAACGTCACCGCGCTGACTCTTGGGTTCGCCTTCCTTTACCTGCCGATGGTTTTGCTGGTGATTTATAGTTTCAACAGCTCAAAGCTGGTTACGGTCTGGGCCGGCTTTTCAACCAAATGGTACGGTGAATTGATCCAGAACGAGGCATTCCTGGATGCCGCGATGGTCACGCTCAAGGTTGCTGTGGCGTCCTCGACCCTAGCGACAATACTGGGAACGATGGCCGCCTATGTGCTGGTGCGCGGCGGGCGGTTTCTAGGACGTACGCTGTTCTCCGGCATGATCTATGCGCCGCTGGTCATGCCCGAAGTGATCACAGGCCTGTCGCTTTTGCTGTTGTTCATCGGAATTGGATTGGACCGCGGTGTGCTGACAATCGTGTTGGCGCATACAACATTCTCGATGTGTTATGTTTCGGTCGTTGTATCGTCGAGATTAGTGTCATTTGATCGGTCTCTTGAGGAAGCAGCGCTTGATCTTGGATGTTCGCCGTTCGACGCATTTCGTCTGGTTACCCTGCCGATCATTGCACCGGCTGTCATATCTGGCTGGTTGCTTGCCTTTACCTTGTCGCTAGATGACCTGGTAATCGCATCCTTTACCACGGGCCCATCGTCAACCACCCTCCCGATCAAGATCTGGAGCGCGGTGCGGCTTGGTGTGTCGCCCGAGATCAACGCATTGTCGACGATCATGATCGGGATCGTGACAGTCGGTGTGATCAGCGCTTCGTTGATTTCTAAGCGTAATGCGGTCAAAGCGCAGCAAGACATGCAAGCGGCAGAACGCGGGGCAACGTGAGGCACATCTACGGCGATTTTGCCTATGGTGATGTGCCTCGAGCCAAATGCTGGTGGAATCAAACCTGTGAAGCAGTTGAACGCCCTGCTTTGGACGGAGATCAAACCTGCGATGTTGCAATTATAGGCGGCGGTTTTACCGGGCTCTCTGCGGCACTGCACCTTGCTCAGGCGGGCGTCAAAGTGACCGTCTTGGAAAGCCGGTATGTCGGGTGGGGTGCTTCGGGGCGCAATGGCGGATTTTGCTGTCTGGGTGGCGGCCGGTTGGGCGATCAAGCCTTGGACCGAAAGTTCGGGCGCGCTGACCGGCTCGTGTTTCGCAAAGCAGAACTGGCTGCGGTCAATCTGGTAGATACCTTAACCAAGCGCCACAATATCGAGATTGATCGCCACTCCGAAGGCGAGACCGAGCTTGCTCATAGACCGAAAGACATGAGCGTCCTGCGGGGTCGTGTGCAACAAATCAAGGAAAACTATGGCCTTGATGCGACGCTGATAGAGAAGGATGCTCTTGCAGAGCATGGCCTGAACGGCGATTTTTACGGCGCGCTAACTATTCCAGCTGGTTTTGCATTAAACCCCCGCAAATATGTAACCGGCCTTGCCGATGCTGCTGAGAAGGCGGGCGTGGTGATTTACCACGACAGCATGGCGCAAAAGATCTCCAAAACGCCTAAAGGACATCATGTTCAGGTGCAAAACGGGTCGCTTAGCGCAGAAAAGTTGCTGATCGCTACAAACGGGTACAGCTCCGAGGATCTGTCAGACTGGGTTGGGGCGCGCTATATGCCTGCGCAATCAAGCGTGATTGTGACGCGCCCATTAACCGACGATGAAATTGATGCCGCAGGCTGGTTCAGCGATCAGATGGTCTATGATACGCGGAACTTGTTGCACTACTTCAGGTTGATGCCTGACCGCCGGATGTTGTTTGGTATGAGGGGTGGACTGCTGACAGGACCGACAGCAGAAAAACGGGCAATTTCCAATGTGAGACGTGATTTTGAGGAATTCTTTCCAGCGTGGAAACATGTCGAGACACCTTTCGGCTGGTCTGGGATGGTGTGTATTGCCCGAAACCAAATGCCATTCGTGGGGCCGGTGCCAAACGAAAAAGGTACTTTTGCGAGCCTTTGCTATCATGGAAACGGCGTTGCAATGGGGACATACTGTGGCGCGCTTGCTGCCAGCGTCATGCTTGGACAAAATGATGGTGAAGCCTATTCGACATCCATGAAAGCGCCATTGTCACGGTTCGAGTTGGGCAGGCTCAGACGTGCTCTTTTACCGCTTGCCTATCTGGGCTATGGGCTTGCGGACCGATAGAATGCGTTGACCCAAATTGGGGCTTGGCCCAGTTTGAACAGCATGTTTCAAAGTTGGGCCTAGCCCGTTTTTATACAAGATATTTAGGAGTTTCTTCCGATGAAGATTGCGATGATTGGGACCGGATATGTCGGTTTGGTATCTGGAGTTTGTTTTTCAGACTTCGGTCACGATGTAGTCTGCGTCGACAAGGACCCGAACAAGATAGCACAGCTCGAAAAGGGTATTGTCCCAATTTACGAACCAGGCCTTGATGACTTGATGGCGAAAAACGTTAATGCTGGTCGTCTTTCATTTACCCACGACCTAAAAGCGGCAGTTGCCGGTGCTGACGCTGTTTTTATCGCGGTTGGCACACCAACACGCCGGGGCGATGGGCATGCTGATCTGACCTACGTAATGGCTGCCGCAGCCGAGATTGCGGAGGCGTTGACAGGATATGCGGTCGTTGTGACAAAATCGACTGTTCCCGTCGGGACAAACCGGCAAGTGAAAAAGACGATATCCAAGGCGAATCCGAAAGCAGATTTTGATGTGGCTTCGAACCCTGAATTCTTGCGCGAAGGGGCGGCGATCGATGATTTCATGCGCCCTGACCGTGTGGTTGTCGGCGTACAAGGCGAGCGTGCAGCCGACGTGATGGGTGCCATCTATCGCCCGCTTTCGCTTCGTGAATTTGCGATCATGGTCACCGATCTGGAAAGCGCGGAGATGATCAAATACGCGGCCAACGCCTTTTTGGCGATGAAAATTACCTTTATCAACGAGATCGCAGCCCTGTGTGAGCGGACGGGTGCAGATGTCAAAATGGTCTCAAAAGGTATGGGGCTTGATAACCGGATTGGGTCAAAGTTTTTGCATGCCGGACCGGGTTATGGCGGAAGCTGCTTTCCCAAGGATACGCAAGCCTTGGCGCGGATGGGCCAAGATCATTCAAGCCCAATGCAACTAACAGAAACCGTCATCAAGGTGAATGACGAGGTGAAACGAAGGATGGTCGACAAGGTTGTCGACATCTGCGGTGGGTCGGTAAATGGTAAAACAATAGCTATTCTGGGCGTGACCTTTAAGCCAAATACAGACGATATGCGCGATGCACCAAGCCTTACGATTATACCATCTCTTGTTGGAAACGGGGCAAAAGTACGGGTCGTTGATCCGCAGGGGAGGCGTGAGGGAGAGCCGCTATTGCCGGGCGTTTCTTGGCTTGATGATGTCTACAAAGCCGCTCAGAACGCTGATGCTTTGGTTATCTTGACCGAGTGGAACGAGTTTAGAGCCTTAGACTTGAAACGGATTGCAAAACGGATGACAACGCCAGTTATGGCGGATTTGCGTAATATTTATAATCCCAAGGACGCAAAGCGTGCAGGATTTAGCGCATATGTTTCCATCGGTCGTGAAGGTTTTGGGATCTAATAGGACTCGCGCAGGGCGGTGACGTCTATTGTAGTAATTTTGCTCCCTCCGGCAAGAACCAGATGGGTGGAACCGTTTTCGATCCTTGCTTCGGTGATACGGGAATAGGTGGCAGCGGCCGCGTCGCCGATCACCTCGCCCGTTTTAAAACTTTCTACCTTGAAGCTGTAATTGCCGTTCGGAAATGGGGTGCCGTTCGGTGATACGCCTGCCCACTGTATTTTTTCTTCAGCGACGGGAATGATGTTTCGCTGCACTTCAGCCCCTTGCGCGTTGTATACAACCAGTTCTGCCCGATCTGCATTCGCCGCTGTGGTCGGTAGGACCGTGATGGGTGATCCGTCAAACTGAACAGGGGCGATTGTTCGTGCTTCCATCCCAATCCAGCTTGCGATCTGGCTAATGCCGCTACCACCCAGTTGGGTAGATAGGGCCGTGAGGAGGTCATTAGAAATGACTTGCTGCTCAACCATAGAAAACTGGGCCAGCTGAGCCGAATATTGCGAAGAATCAATCGGTTCAAGAGGATCCTGATAGCGTGCTTGGGTAGTCAACATTTTCAAAAACGTTTCAAAGTCAGCTGAGATACCGCTTTCGGTCTTGCTAATTGCCGAGGTAGTTTGTGGCGTTGAGGCGGTGAGTGCTGTCGCGGTGAGTGTTGTCATTTTAGGTATTCCCTATAAGCGGATATCTATGCCGGATTGAGTTTGGAGATCATCTTGATCGTCTATTTTTGATTGGGAGGTGGGTGTCGTTGAGTGATCTTGAATAATTGGAACGTCACTGTCCCAGCTATCGGACCCCTTTTCAGTACCGCTGCCCTCTTGGCTGAATGAAAACCCCGGATCCGCATACCCCATAAGCTTTAATTCACGGTCTAGTTGATCAATATTTCGACGCAACATGTCGAGAGTTTCAGGGCGTTCGGCCTGAATATTCACAACCAGACCTGCTTCGGCCTGAGTAATAGATAGTTTGACTCGCCCCAATTCGTCGGGGCTTAGCGCGATATCAACTGACTTATTTCCGTCGTTTGGATTATCTCGGCCAATTGCTTTGGAATATGTTGGGGAATACCCGCTTTGACCGGGATATGATTGGCGGCAACCGACGCACCACGTGTTTGGTCGGATGTTTGTACCTGTATCAGTTCGTTTTCTGAACTTTCGTCGAGAATGGTTTGCAATTGGAGACCACTCAGTGCTTCTGTCGATGGCTGAGGGACCCCAGCGGTGTGGCTCGTGAATGATGCTGCCAATTTGGTTGATTGTTGGGCACCAGTTTGCTTTGCAGCAAGGGGGAGCTGCTGTAGTTCATCAGATGTGAAGGTGTGGGCCGCAGATTTTTCTAGATCTAGATTCCGTGTTGAATCGGTTGCTTTAGCGGATGTTCTGCTTCGGTCTACAATGCCAAGCGCATTTGAAAAATGGCTTTGATCCAGATTCAAGTTTGATTTGGTTTCTGTTGAGTGCTGTTGAAGCTTAGTTGATTGCGCCCCGTGCCGCGACTTGGCGACGGATAATTCTGTACCGCCATCCTCGTCTGCCACGCTTGGAGTGAGGTTAGGTGCCTGTCTAATGTTGGAATGAGCAAAAAAAGCAGAATTCAATCCAGTGGATTGAGGTGGAAACCCATTGATCGTTCTAGTGGGGCGGACGTTATCACCAGCTGCAGTTTCTTGGATTTTCGGTGCGCCGCTATTGTCTGTAACGCTCCGCTTGGATTGAGGATCCTCAAGATCAGATTGTGTGGGCAGCTTCGAAGTTGGAATTGCATCGGAGGTCGCTCCAATGGTTGTTTGATACTTCAAAACTGGTCTGTGCTGAGATGTAGTTAAATTTTGAATTTCAGACTGGGGTGCAATGTTTTCACTCTTCTGAGGTACCACCCTGCTCGGTATGTTGTGCTCTTGCGATGTTATGGCGGTCAGTACATCTGAAACTATGGCATGGGTCGTTTTTGAGACGGGGCGCGGATGACCCAAAGGATGTTGGACCCTTGCCTGCTGGTTGTGATCCAGCGCCGTGCCTAACTTTTTCGATCTTTCGAGGTCGATGTTTTGTCCGTTTGCAAAAGCGTTTCTGTACCCGTTCAGTACTGGATCAGAAGGTTGCAATGACGACATGCCAGAATAAGACCCTTGCGCAGGTCCATCCTGTGAGTGTGGACCTGACCCAAAGATTGGCGAATTCTGATTGTGAGTTTGCAAAGCAGTGTTCGCACGGCCTGTTTCCAAGTCACTCTTACTGACGGAACCATCGCTCGACCGAATTAATGGTTGTTGGGCCATCTTAGAAAAGTCAGTGGTCTGCCCAAGTCCGGCAAGAATTGCATCATCACCATTAATTCCCGTGCGAACTGATTTGATCTGGGGAGATAAGGAGGCCTCTACGATGCTTTGTGCATGTCGTGGCTTCTGATTGACCTTCTGTGTCCTTGATCCTTCTTCGGCTAGATACGGAGCAGTCGACTTCGCGGTATCATCCGCCATCTCGACAACTTCAGAATCCGTTTCTAACCCAACAGTTTTACTTGGGAGAGGTGGGCGAGCATCGATAGCGGACTACCGCTGTTTTATTGACTCAAGTTTGTCGATCTGTCCCTCATCAGCGTTGATACTTTCATGAAAGTCTTCGATGTCATCGTCGCCTTCGTTGGGCGCTTTCTCGGCTTGATCCAAACTTGAAAGCACCGACGAAAACGGGATCGTCTTCGTAACCTTCACCGGAGCCGGATTTTCTAAAGGGCTCTTAAAAAAAGCGGATCTACGATCTGCTTTAACACCATCATTCTGAGCTACTCCCCATTAGTTGGACAGTATCTGGCGTAAATTAAGCTACTTTTTGCACCTGCTGATCGGGGTTGGTTGTTTCAATTCT
>RCMY010001238.1_pt1 | contig 58566 bp, 51 predicted proteins | sample 2041341 | NCBI WGS metagenome assembly RCMY01 (sample SAMN09708234, study PRJNA481090) | Marine sediment metagenome, whole genome shotgun sequencing project.
TCCGAAATGATCAGATCGAATCGACCGAGGTCGAGCTCGCGAACATCACCCTGATGTACCTGCGCCCGATCTTCGTACCCGTTGGCCCGAATGACATCGGGCAGGAGTCGCACCGCGTCCAGCACCTCGACTCCCACCACCTCGCGAGCTCCCATCGAGAGCGCAGCCAACGTGAAGAAACCGAAACCGCAACCAAGATCGAGGACCCTCGTCTGCGGCGTCACGTGCCGCTCGATTGCCTCGAGGTACGCCGATCGTCTGGCTGCATCATCGACCATCGTGCCGAAATCGGATGCCGCATATCCCATGGACGGCTCCTCGCTCATGTCCAGCCTTCGGTGGAACCTAGCCCGAGCCGGTCGGTGGGCGAAGCGGCAGTTCGACTCTGGGCTTGGTTCGATCGGCCCAGCCGCCGTTTTCGAGTGGTCAGACGACCACCTGTTGCGCTCGGCGACCGCTTAGCGTAACGTTCCTTTCACCTCGGGTCGGGCGTATTCGAGCAAATGAATCAATGGAGGGAACCATGATGGCGAAGCAAACAACGGACTATTCGGCACCCCGGATCACGGAACGCCGTGACCTCGAGGGTCGACTGCAGTACAAGTCGGAACTCACACCGTTGTCCGACGCAACGATCAAGCACGGCGTGAGCGCCGTGAGCGACTACCGCGCACCGTCGATCACCTCACGCGACGACCTTCACGGATCGCTCTATCCGATTTCCAATTTGGACTCCGACGCCGAGATCAAGCACAGCGTCGCACCCGTCGAGGGCTACGAGGCGCCGGCGATCTCGGATCAGCGCGATCTCGAAGCCGGCCTCATCACCTTCAAGTCCGTCGACTGAGGGATCCCGTGACTCCATACCACGCACCTCAGATCATCCAAGAGCGCTGGGTCCACGGCCGGCTCGAGTGCTGCTCGACGGTGCTTCCGTCTGACGCGCAGATCAAGCACAACGTCCAGATCGTGCGCTCCGAGAACAGCACTGACTACCAGGCGCCGCAGATCCGGGCCCGTCGCGACCTTGCCGGTCGCCTCGGTTTCGACTCGGTCCGGCCGCCGGCGTGAAGAATCAACCACAGAGGGAAACCATGAACTACGAAGCACCGACCATCAGCGGCCAGCACGACCTGCAGGGCGCCCTCATCGAAATCGGTTCCCCCAACGGCCGTTCCGATGCCACGATCAAGCATGGCGTCGCGCCAGTGGCTTACGAAGCCCCCGCCATCAGCGGCCAGCGCGAGATCGACGGCCGCATGCAGGTGTGGTCGCTCGACGAGGGCCGCTGAGACCTGCACACAGAAGATCAACGACAACGAAGAGCAACGACAATGAGGGAAACCATGAACTACGAAGCACCCACCATCAGCGGCCAGCACGACCTGCAGGGGGCCCTCAACGGGTCCGATCGCAACGACGGCTCCGATGCCGCGATCAAGCATGGCGTCGAGCCAGTGCAGGCGGCCTACGTAGCCCCGGAGATCAGCGCCCAGCGCGAGATCGACGGCAGCATGCAGCTCTACTCGCTCGACGGCTCGAAGTGAGAGCAACTGTCAAAGAGTCGTGACAGACGACGATCGCGTGGTTCGGTCTGACGACGGCTCGTGGTTCTCTCGCGCCGTCGACAACGATCAACAATTGGCAAGGCGTAATTCGTGGCGTCGGCATCCGAGACGGATGCTTCGACAGAAACTTCGCCCGCCGAACACGCCGCCACCGATCCCTGATCCGGCGACCACGAACGATGAGTTCCTGGCCCGGCTCAAGGATCTGCCGATCGGATACTGGACCTACGGCTGGGAAGATCCGGCCGTTCGCCACCTCGGGCCGATGGCCCAAGACTTCTGGAACGCGTTCGGCCTGGGCGTGACCGACCGCCGCATCAATGCCATCGACGCCCAAGGCGTTCTGATGGCCTCGGTTCAAGCACTCGTGCGACGCGTCGAGGAACTGGAACGCGAAGTGGATTCGCTCAAAGGCAATCCGCCGGACCCGTCCCCCTGAAGACCGCTACGGAGTCGTTCGGAACTCTGCAACCGCCGCCCGTAGCGCGTCGTCGATCGACGCCAGACGCTGCGACGCATCACTACCCAACGCCAGCGAACGAGCCGGCAGCTTGGTCGTTGCTCGCAACACGTTCGGCACGTCGTCGACCACCACGTCGACCGAGAGCGCTCCGGCCACCGATTCGGTGAGCGCCTCGATCACGCTCATCGCAGGCACCGATCCCAAGGTCGTGAGCGGAACCTCCCCGTGGCTGAGTACCAACACGCCGACGATCTCGTGCCAACCCTGCACCAGGGGGAAGTCCGGCTCGCTGGTGCGAGAGCGGTAGTCGACCGATCCCCCATCATCCAGACCGTGATCGGCCTTGGGCAGCGAAGGAGCACGAGGAAGACCGTGGCCGAACAACCGGCCGTCGTCACACCTCAAGAGGCACGTGTCGTCGCTCGCCACATCGTGGCCGGCAGTCGAGGCGGCGAGGCACGACGTCGACTTGCCAACACCCGAGGACCCGAGCAGGAGCATCCAGACACCATCGACTCCGATCAGCGCGCTGTGGGCCGGAACCAAGCCCTGCACCCTCGCCACGTGATTGATGGCTGCTGTCACGAAGGTGTGCACGCTCCGCTGAGCGGCCTCCACGTCAGGGAACCAGAAGGTGGCCGACGCAGACTGCAGCGTCGCCTGGGCGTCCCCGAGCGTCAGACCAGCCCCTCCCGGCGCAGCCCACAAAGCAATCGAGCCGTCCTCCTCGACCAGCACCCACTCCTCCCGGGAGGGCATGGTCTCGCTTGGCTGCAGGAACGCCTCGATCACGACGTCGACCGGCCGATCGGAATCGGTCACATCGGGGGCCGGCCCCAAAACACGACCGAACTCCGCAACCACATCCGGCGATGAGGATCGACACTCGAGCACCCAGCCGGCAATCAGAACCCGGATCACGCTCGCCCCTTCCGTCGTTGGCGAACCCACGCCCTGGCTTCCCGCGGGATCAGGCGAAGAGACCGGCGCAACAGGAAGATGCGATGTCGTTCCGGCGCCGGCTCGTCGTCGACGGCCACCACGAGGCCGAGGAGATCATCGGCCGCAACCAGCGGGTCGAACCGCGGATTGGCGTCGCCGAGGAAGAGCGACCGGCCGAACATCGAGATCACATGTCGATGGACCACCACCGCATCGGCCCCATTCACGAACGCAGCCACGTCACCGAAACCGATCGGACCCTTCTCGATCCGGACCGACCGCCCGGCACCGAGGTGAGGCGCCATCGACCCGCCGGTGGTCACCACGACGACGGGTCCCGTCCTGACCGCTTCGGCCAACACACGCGCCGGGTTGATCGGCCCATTCTCTTGCATTCACCCAGTACTAACATCTCGTCGGTGAGGACACATGAAGCAGAGTTGCCCGATCGTCCGCAAACGATCCATGCCCTGCTCACCCGGTGGGCCGGGAGCGATCAGGACAGTGCTCTGCGCCTCGGCCATCTGACGGCCTCCGAAGCCCTCCAACGAGTCGACGACATCGCCGGCGGACTCCGTGCCAAGGCCGGGATCGAACGCCCCGTCATCGCCTACGAGACCCCACCAGGGATCGACGGCGCGCTCATGTTCCTGGCTGCCACCAGCGTCGGGACCGCCGCACCTCTCCGTCCCGGCCAGACCCCAGCCGAACAAGCCGCAGCACTCGAGCTGATCGCGCCTGACCTGTTCGTCGCGGCCTCGAACGACGGACTCGACGCTCTCGGGGCCATTGGGAAGGCCGGAGGACCGGCGGACGGACACCGACCCGGTGGCGCCGACCTGGCCCTCGTACTCACCACTTCGGGAACGACGGGCAAGCCGAAACGGGTTGGGTTGAACCACGGCCGCCTCGTCACCTCGGCGTCGAACATCGCCTCGTGGTTCGAGCTCGGCCCCGCAGATCACGCCCTCACCGTGATGCCGCTCTTCCACATCCACGGCCTGGTCGCCGGCATCCTGGCGCCCATCGCCGGCGGCGGCTCGGTCTCGCCCGTCCCCTTCGACGCATTCGCCTTCGGCCGCCACGTCGCCGACATCCAACCCACCTGGTGCTCCGCAGTACCGAGCATGTGGGAACTCGTCCTGGCCCGATGGCGCGACCGAGGCGACGAGCTCCGGTCTGCACCATGGCGGTTCCTCCGAACCAGCTCATCGGCGCTGTCCGCCACCCTCATGGCCGACCTGGAGGACGTGTTCGGCGTGCCCGTGCTGGAGGCATACGGAATGACCGAGGCGGCACATCAGATCGCCGCCAATCCGCTGCCACCGGCGCACCGGACACCGGACAGCGTTGGGTTGGCCACCGGCGACGTTTGCATCCGTATCGCCGATCCCGATGCGAAGGGCGAGGGCCACATCCAGATCAACGGCTCGACCATCATCGACGGCTACCTCTCGGGTGAGGCGCCGGAGTCATTCGACGACGGATGGTTCTCCACGGGTGACCAAGGTCGGCTCACTGACGACGGCCGGCTGTTCATCACCGGCCGTATCTCCGAGTTCATCAACCGGGGCGGCGACAAGATCAGCCCCCGTGAGATCGAGGCCGCTCTCACGTCCCACCCTGGCGTGGAGCGGGCGGTGGCCTTCCCTCTCCCTCATCCGATCCTCGGTCAGGTCCCCGCAGCAGCAGTCGTGACCAAACCCGGTGCTGACGTCGACGTTGCCGCCATCAACGAACACATCGCCGAACTTCTCTCGCGGCCCAAGCGGCCAACGAAGCTCGAGATCGTGACCGACTGGCCGCTCGGCCCGACCGGCAAGCTCCAGCGTCGCTTCCTGGCCGAGCAAATCGGGTGGGCGTGACCCCACCGCAGCGGATCCTTCTTGCCCGGACAAGGATCGAAATCCGGCCGTACCAACGCATCACCACCACCTTGGCCTCAGCCGCCATCGCTCCCCTGGTACCGCGCCGACTCGACCCTGCCCTCACCAGAGCTGTCACCCGCCTCAGCCTCGCTCTCATGCCCAGACGACAACAACGAGTCGCAGACCGGATGGCCGAGCATCTCGGGCCAGACGACGAACGCGACATCAGGGCCGAATCCGCCGACTACTGGCTGCAGCGAGTCGAGACCCGCTGGGGCCAAGCCCGAGGCATCTCGGTGGCCGGCTGGAAGCCAGACGTCGAGATCAACGGCCTCCACCACCTCGTCGAAGCCGACGCCGCCGGTCGAGGCACGATTCTGTGGCGCATCTCCGGCCACACGGCGATCCCACTGAACCAGGCGCTGGCCGCGAACGGCTTTGCGCCCGTACACCTCAGCAAGGCAAACCATCTCATGGCCACCAGAGACAATCGCCTGTGGCGTTTCGTCAGCCCCAAGGCCGGCCCGATCCTCCGCAGAGCGGAGGACGCACCGCTTCGAGCACGAGTCGAATACGGCAACGACAGCAGCCCGGCGTCCGCCATGCGCAGGCTGATGTCGGCGTTGTCGGACAACGAAGTCGTCACCATCGTCGGTGATCTGGCCAGTGGCCGGAAGGTCCACGAAGTCACCGTCAACAACGAAAAGCTGGCGCTGGCCAATGGCGGGGCACGACTGGCGGTCAAGACCGGAGCCGCCCTCATCCCCGTCTCCCTGAGCAGAACCGGCCCGCTCCGCTACCGGGTCGACATCCTCGAGCCGCTGATCGCTCCGGAAGGCGCCGGTACCGACGCAGCCGTGGAATCGCTGATCGAGCAGTTCGCCGAGTTACTGGGCGAGTTCATCCGCAGGCAACCGTCGCAATGGCCGAAGTGGCGGGGCCCGGTCTCCTAGCTGCGTTCGTTCAGGCGTCGACCGGAACGATGATGCCGGCCTCGATCGCCGAGCTGACGAAGACATCGACATCGGAGCGAAGCTTGGTCTCGCCGATGTCCGGCCAGCGCTCCTGAAGGACGCCGACGAGCTCGTCTGCCGTGCATGGCTGCTCGACGCGGTTCCACAGCAGGCCACCAACGGTGTTGAGGGTGAACATCTTGGCTCCGAACCGATCGACCACGACGACGTCGTCATCGGCCTCCATGGCGAAGGCGTGCTCTCGTTGCTGATACTGCATCAGGTGTTCCCTCCTCGAGCCGTGCCCGGATCCAGGGCCACGGCTGCTTCGAATTCAGTTCTTGCATCTTCTGGTCGGCCGGCTCCGGCCAAGTCTGACCGGCACAGCCACCCATGGTCTGGATGGTGGTCATGCCCCCGTCGGCGCCCACGACGTGATGCGACCATCGCTCAGCTCCACGATCTCGTCTGCCAACTCCAACGCCCGATGGTCGTGGCTCACGACCAAGATCGCCGGGTGTTGTGGCTGAGCGACGAGCTTCTCGAGGAAAACGGCCACCGACTGCGGGTCGAGGTGGTTGGTCGGTTCGTCGAGGATGAGCATCGGCGGGTGACCGACCACGGCTCGAGCCAGGGCAATGCGTTGTTCCTGGCCTCGCGACAGTCGACGCCCGCCGGGTCCGACCATTGTGTGACGACCGTTGTCCAGCGTGGCCAAGATGGAATCCAGCCCGGCCAGGTGAATTGCTTCGTCGATCTCTTCGTCGGTGAACGATCGGCCATACGAGATGTTGTCGAGAATCGTCGCCTCGGCCAATGAGGCCTGCTGGAAACTCACACCGATCCGGTTGCGCAGCTGTCCCAGATCGAGCTCGCCATAGGGAATCCCGTCGGCACGGACCAGCCCGCGAGCGGGCTCGAGAAGGCCGAGCAGCTGAAGGACGAGAGTCGTCTTGCCCGCTCCGTTCGGCCCGACAAGGGCCGTGAACCGGCCTCGAGACAGCTTCAGATCGATGCCGTCCAACACCGGGGTCTCGTCGTAGCTGAAGTGCAGATCGGAGACCTCGATGCCATCGTCCAGCTCGACGACCGTTGTTCCGCCCTGTGCCAGTGGCGTGAACTCGGCCTCCAGCTCACGAAGGAGCCGGCGGGCATCCCGTCCGCTGTCCAGGATCGGAGCGGCGTTGCCGAGCGACTGGGCCGGCCCTCGCAGAATGGCGACGCCGGCGTAGAAGGCCAAGAACTCCCCGATCGTGAGCCGGCCCTGATCGACGCCCCAGCCCCCGATCAACAGGAGGAGGGTCACACTCATGACCACAGCGGTCGTGTTCGTCGTCATCACGATGGCTCGGCTGCGAACGACGCTGACCGACGTCTCTCGCATCACCTCGTTGCGGTCCTCGAACTGAGAGCGCTCCGCATCGGTGGCCCCCGAGGTTCGAACTGACTCGAGCCGCTCGATCATCGACAACGTCTGTCGCATCAACACCCGTTCGCCCTCGGTCCGTCGAGCGAACGCGGTTCGAACCAGCGACCGGGCCCCTCGGTGAACGAGGATCAACAACGGGAACGACAGGAACAGCACCAGCGTGAGCTGCCAGTCGAGGAAGACGAGAACACCCGCAATCACGATCGCGGTGAGAGCAGACGGCAACACCTGGCCGAACCAAGCGTTGGCAGACTCCTCGATGCGAGACGGGAGAGACGTGATCGCTTGGAGGAGCTCGGCATCATCGTGCTCACGAATCGACTGGAGCGATCGGACCAACAGGAGATCATGGAACCACGTGCGAAGGCGGGCGCTGTTCGCGGCCGACACGGTCGCGACAGCCGAACGGATCATCACCGTCGCACCGGCGCTCGTCAGCTGCAGACCGATGAGCAGGATGCCGGTCACGATCAGATCAGTCGAACCGGAGTCACCGACGAGAATGTTGTCGAAGATGCGCTGAACGAGAAACGGGATCGGCACGATCGACGCGACCTGGACGAGTGCTCCGACAACCACGAGGAAGATCGCTCGGGGGCTCGACTGGATCTTGGTCGGGTCAACCACGGGCACGCCCGAACCCCTCGTCGACGACACTCGGCTTGATCTGACGCATGAATGGGATTCCCCGCAATGACACCACTGGCTGACCTTCCATGAAACGCTACCCGCATGAAAGTAGCCAGAGAAGAAGGACCCACGGGTTGAAACTGACCTCTGCAATCGACGCCATTGCCATTTTCGACCCGACCTTCGCCTCTGATCGAGGCGTCGAGCTCGTCCGCTCGATTCTCGACCAGGCCCGTCGCCGGCCCCAGCTGCCCGATCCAGCCGTGCAGCCGACGACCACGGAGCGCGATCGCCTCCAACTCCGCCACCGCATCGCCCCCCTTGTGGGACGTCGCTTTCCGAACTCGGAGTCAGCGGAGCTCGAGCGCAGCCTGATGACCATGCAGCTCCAGCTGTCGGTTGTGGCCCGTGAAGTCTGTGCGGCATTGGCCGATGCCGGCATCGAGAGCCACCTCCTCAAGGGCCTGGCCACCAGCGAGCTCGACTACGCCAAACCCAGCATGCGTCACACGGGCGACGTCGATCTGCTCGTGAGCCCCCTCCACATGGGACAGACCACCGAGGTACTGCTCGACAGCGGGCTCGTTCCCGCCGACGGCGTTGCAGCTGCGGACAGTCGCCTCACCGATGGCCACAATCTCAAGGGTGTCGTATTCGAGCACTCGACCGGCATCGAGGTCGACGTGCACTATCGACTCTCTCGGTTCGCACCGCCGTCGGATGTGCTCATGCAACACTCGACCGATCTCCTCTTCGGGCTCTCGGCCCTATCAACCGAGGGACGGCTGGTCCACGCAGCCGCGCACTCCGTCCTCTCCCCGAACCCTGGACGCCGGCTCTCCTCGGTGGCCGACATCGTCGCCATCCTCGACAACTCCGAGTTCGACTGGGGTCAAGCCCGAAGGCTGGCCGACGAGCTCGGCCTGACCGCGGGTGCCGGTGTCGCGTTGCGGGCGGAGGCGCTCCTGATGGATCGCGAGCCGCACCCTGGGCTCGACTGGCCACGACCGGGGCCGTTGCTGCGATCCATGACCGAGACGACCAAGCAACGAACGATGGTCGAGCACGCGCTGGCCATGGCCGCACTCCCCCAGGGCATGACCAAACGGGCATACCTCGAGCACCGTCTCACACCATCGGCCCGTTTGATCGACGAGCGCGGCGGGAAGATCGCCTACTACCGGGGTCTGCTCCGGAAAGGCCGACGAAGCTAGCCGCCTGTTGGTTTCTGTTCGCCCTCCCCCAGCCACTCGCACCGCGCAACCGGCCGCCTCCGTGACAGACTTCAACCCATGTTGACTCCCGACGGCAACGAACCAACACCTGTCCCCCTCGACGCCTCGATCTACGTAGCCGGACACGGCGGCCTCGTCGGCTCGGCCATCCTGCGCGCCCTCGACGCTGCCGGCTACACCAACATCCTCACCGCGACTCGAGCCGAGCTCGACCTCCGCCATCAGTCGGCCGTCGACACCTGGTTCGCTGACAACAAGCCGGAGTACGTCTACCTCGCCGCCGGCACCGTCGGCGGCATCCACGCCAACTCCACCCGCCCCGCCGAATTCCTCTACGACAACCTGATGATCCACGGCACCGTCGTCCACGCCGCCCACCAGAACGGCGCCAAGAAACTTCTCTACCTCGGCTCCAGCTGTATCTACCCCCGCCACGCCAGCCAGCCGATCAACGAGGACCAGCTGCTGACCGGCCCCCTCGAACCCACCAATGAGTCATACGCCCTCGCCAAGATCGCCGGCATCAAACTCTGCTCCAGCTATCGCAAGCAATACGGCTCCGACTTCATCTCAGCCATGCCGACCAACCTCTACGGTCCAGGCGACAACTTCGACCTCACCGCCAGCCACGTCATCCCTGCGCTCATGCGCAAGTTCCACGAGGCCAAGCTGGCCGGCCACAACGAAGTCCAGATCTGGGGCACCGGCTCGGCGATGCGCGAGTTCCTCCACGTCGACGACCTCGCCTCGGCTTGCCTCTTCCTCATGGACCGCTACTCGAGCGACACCCACATCAACGTCGGTACCGGCGAAGACCTCTCGATTCGGTCGCTGGCCGAGACGATCAGAACCATCGTCCATCCCGGTTCCGAGCTGGTCTTCGATCCGACGAAGCCTGACGGCATGCCCCGAAAGGTCCTCGATGTCGGGAAACTTCGCGGCTTGGGGTGGAAACACACGACCGATCTGGGCGATGGTGTGGCATCCACCTACGAGTGGTTCATCAAGCACCAGTCTGATGCACGCGGCATGTAGCGTCGCAAGTCGCCAGATTCCCATCTGAACGGAGTCTCGGTTGTCCGCCGCCCGTCGCAGCCGCGACGAAACCAAGCAACTCATGATCGAGGCCGGCAGCGAAGTGCTGCTGCGCGACGGCATCGGCATGGGAGCGTCGACCATCCGCTATCCGGACGTGTTCGCACTCCTCGCCGAGGAGCACGGCATCAAGGTCACCCGAGGCTCGGTGCACGGACGCCTGTGGTCATCGCAGCTGGCATGGCAGCTCGACGTCCTGAGTGAGGACGTACGCCGGACACAGGCCACGCGCCGACAGGCGGTCGCCGTCGCCATCACCGAACGGCTTGCGGCCCTGCCGATCGAGACCATCGAAGAACGGACCCACGTGTTCTGGGAGGCAGCCCGGGTCGGCTCCCTCGTGTTCATCGAACAAGGGCTGGCCAACCCCGATCACCGCCTGTTCCCCACCCTCGTCGCGGCGTGGAAGGCATCAGCCGACGACCTTCCAGAACACGATCGCCTCGGTGAGATCTTGCGAGCGCTCCAGGCCGACGCCAGCGCAAAGCTCATCGACGACATCACGACCCTGACCAACTACCTCCAACTCCGGGCAAACCCGGCCCACGGCCTGACCCTCACCGAAGCGATCCGTGCCTACTGCGCCACCACTCTCGCTCTCGGCTACGGACAGACGATCCGCCTCGAACACGATCCGGCACTGAGCGAGGTCCTGCAGGTCCGATCTCCAAACGGCGACTCGTTGCCATGGAACTTCTTCGGGCTGGCGAACCTGCTGCTGGCTCGAAGTCTCTTCCGCGATCGCGGGCGTGCCTCGTGACCCGTCGAACCAGCGAGGAGCTCCGAGCGTTGATGATCGACGCCGGTTGCGAGCTCGTTCGCCGCCGAGGCCTCGCGTTCGATCCACCCAGCCTCACGTATGCCAACGTCTTCGACCACCTGGAACAGACCAGAGGGGTCACGCTCCATCGCTCGCAGGTCCACGGCCGGATCTGGGAGAACCAAGAGGCATACCGACTCGAGGTGGTCCTGTCGACCATCGCCAACACTCTCCCGGGTTCCGCTGAGGTCGACGAACTCGTGGCCGAACTCACCGCCGGACGCGATCCCGCTGAGCTGCGCGACATCATCGAGGCGTGGGTCGAGGCCAGCATCGGTGCCAGCCGGGCGGGTGCCGGCGTCGATCGCCGGTTCGACCTCTTCGTCGCCGCCCAAGCACTGTCATCGAGTCCAGCGACCGCGGACGACATCGCCGAGGCGGTGCGTGCGAACCTCATGCATCGCATGACTCACAACGAAGTCCGGTATCGCGACGTCATGCATCGTCTCGGAGCGGAGCTGGACCAGACGATCGGTATCGAGCCGGACGACGCGTTCCGATTGCTCGCCCGCACCTCTTCGGCGCTGGTCGAGGGCGCACGCCTCCTCGAGATCGTCGATGACGACATCACTCGGCCCTTCGACACCGGTGAGCGTTCGAGGGGAACGCTGTGGAGCCGGGACGCCACCATGCTCGGCCTCACACTCATGGTCGAGGAGCTCCTCGGCATCACCCCCGGCTCCGAGGCAACCGACCCAGCCAGAACCGACACAGGCACGACCTCAGAAGGCTGATCGTCCCTGGCGCAGCAGATCGGCGCCGATGCACTCCCACGTCGACCGCTCCCCGAGAGCGAGTGAGCCCTTGGCCGCTCGCTCCTGAGTGGCAGGATCGGCCATCTCGAGGAAGGCAAGACCGACTGCCGACGCATCGTCTCCATCGACCACCGAGCCGGCGTCACAAGAACGAACCAGATCGGCGAAGTTGGTCTCTTCACACACGACCATCGGTGTTCCGTAGTGGGCTGCTTCCCGCAACGTCCGCGGTGAGCCGTCCCAGCGTGACAGCAGCACCGTCGCCTCGGCGTCCCGCAACGGCTTCTTGCTTCCCGGCTGATACTCGTCCGGCCCGAGGATGAAGACGTCGCCCTCGAGCCCTGCCTCGGCGATGTGGCGCCGGGCGGCCACCGCTCCGCTTCGATAATCGGGGCCGCAAAGGAACAGTCGAACCGGGAGCTCGCCGTTGGTGCGTCGAACGTCGTCCTGATCGGCGAGCCACCGCATTCCCTCGATCGCCCGATCGAGCCCCTTGAACCGGTAGTCGAGTCGGCACCACACCACGAGGTTGGCCCGACCATCGTCGAGGCCCATTTCGTCCTTGTAGAAATGCTCGACCGGCTCATCAGGGATCGACTCGACGTCGGTCCCCCACGGCATCGAGATCGACGTCGTGGGCGAACCGGGATACATCGCCCTGATCTGGCGGCCCTCCTCGTCAGACAACACGGCCAGCGCCTGAGACTTCGCGATCATGTATCGACCGGCCGTGGCACAGAAGACTCGCTTCGCGACCGGACTCACTCGTGCCGCGATTCGATCCTTCGTCCGCTCGACGTTCAGCGTCCGCTGTTCCAGATCGGAGACATCACAGCCGTGGGTGAACACTCGATCGGTCAGGATGGCACCGGCGATCTGGCTCATCGGGTGGATGGCCGTCGGCACACCCAGCTTGGATGCGACGCGGAAGGCGATCGGGTTGTGCGGCAGGAAGAAGCCGATCACGATGAGGAGCGCAGGGCGATCCTCCTCCAACCAACGGGTGAGCGATGAGGGCAGCTCGGTGATCGAGTCGTACTCGCATCGACGAGCTGTCCCGAGATCGAGAACGGCATCGGACCGCCTGCCGTACACCGAGACCGGTGCCGTCGGCGACAACGCACGCGCCAGATGCTGGATGCCGACCGGGGCTCCCCCCGAATGGAACGCATCGGCATAGAAAATCGCCAGGCCGTCACTCATGCGCCCGAGCCGCCCTTCGGAGCCAACCGTCCTGCGAGGCCAGCGACCACTGCCCGCCGAAGCTCGCCCGGCGACACTGATCCGTCGACACCGACATCAGCTCGACGATCGACACGACCGTGGTCTGCGGTCACCAGCAGACGGGCCCGCAATTGGTGAGGCCTGGCGTTCGCCCTCGTTCGCACACCCTCGCGAACAATGATCGCCGGCAGCAGGCCACGCAACGGCGCCAACGCAACATCGATCTCGGCAAGCGTCGCTCCACTGACGCTCACCCACGCGCCTACCTTCTGCCTCAATCGCGTGCCATAGAAGCCGGGATTCGACGCGACGTTCCGCAGGCGACGGTCGAACGCCGCACCCTTCGGGTCGACGTAAGCACCGGACGAGATCATCTGGACGATCTGCTTCCCGGCCGACTCGGAGAACGCCTGCCTCGCCCGGTCGGCGAGGGCAGCCTTGGCCTCCATCGGCATGGAACTCAGCAGGCGAACGGTTTCGGTCGCGTTCCGTTTCACCTGCCGTTTGCGAATCAGATAGAGGAGCTCGTCTTCGGTGTCGAGCCGGGGCCACCGTTCGCCCCGCTCGGCTCGAGCGATGAGCTCCCCCGTCCGAAATCCGTATCGCCCCTGCCCCAACGGGTCACAGACGAGATCGAGCTGGACCCCCCGATCGCCATCGCTGTCCGACCAGAAGATCGTGAGCGAATTCCGGTCGTACGGCCAGAGCATGATCGGCGCCACACCGTCGTCGGCGAGTGGTCGCGACACAGCGGCAACGACGGCACGCGGATCCCGCACGACGGCGACATCAACATCGGATGCAACCCGGCCGTTGCTGAGGTCGTCCTCACCATGGAGAACCACGAAGGCGGGCTCGACCCGTTCGAGCTCGTCCAGAACACGTTGTGCCAGATCGGCGCTCGTCGTTCCCACGATCACGCCCTCGGCCGGGAGCTACAGAGCAACGAGCTTCGTCTCCACGCCGACCGAGCGCAGCTCGGCCCCGATCTCGTCGAGATAGACCGGGTTCATCGCCACGACCAGATCTGGAGCGACGCCGGTCAGGTCGGCTGGGGAGATGATCGGGTGACCGGAACCGACCATGTACTTGCCCCACTTGTGTGGATTGATGTCGACCGCGGCCACGATCTCGTCGCTGACCCCGAGATTCGAGATGAACGAGACACCCTTCGACCCGCTACCCCAGATGACGCCCCGCTGCCCTGCGGCGCGCAGGTCATCGAGGGTCGTGCGCCATCGGTCCACGAGGCGTTCGTACCCTTGCCGGAACTCCCTGACGCCCTTACGAAGCAGCTCCATGTCGTCCTCGAGGGGAAGCAGTTCGCCGGCAGCCGGAATCGTCGATGGCCTGGCCTCGATCAACAGGTACTGGCCGTCGTACTCCATCGACAGATCGAGGACCTCGAAGCCGGTCGCACGGAACAGCCGCGCCAGTGAACCGAGGCTGAAGTAGGAGCAGTGCTCGTAGTAGATGTCCCAGAAGGCCACCTGGTCGAGGATGCGCTGAACGTCTGGCAGCTCGAACAGGACCACCGTGTCCGGCCGATCACCGATCGCGGCTCGAATGTTCCGCATGAAGTCGCCGACATCGGGGATGTGTTCCAGCGTGTGACGACAGATCACAGCGTCAGCATCGATGTGGCCGTACTCGGGGCCGTAGAAGTCTTCGATCCACTCCATCGACGCACCCTCGGGCACCTCGATCCGTTCCGGATGAACGCCTGGATCGATACCGATGCAATGACCAGCCCCCGCCTTGGCCAGTTCGACCAGGAACTCACCCTTGCCGCACCCGATCTCGAGCGCCGTGCCGTTGGTGAGGTCGTACTTCTCGACCCACCGCTTTGCGAGATCCTGAGCGAAGTCCATGAAGTGAGGCGAGAAACCCTGCGTCTCTTCGTATCGCTGGGAGTACTCCGGTTGTTCATCGACGAAGGCGGCGTTGAACACGAAACCGCACGAATTACAGAAGGCCAGCACCAGATCGCCTCGGGGAAACGCTGTCGCCTCGCCATCGGAGTCCATCAGAATGCAACTGTTCGTGGGGATCCCCGCCTCTTCGTAGAACACCTCGAGGTCGGCCGATCCGCATGAGCGGCACTGCTGATGCGCGATCAAGCTCGTCCCCCACTGTCGTCATGACCGTCCACTCGTGCAGCATCCTGCACGGCACCATCCGCTGCACCAAATCGATACATCGCTGCCTCCGTTCCGCGGCACGACCGTAGCCAGCCCAGGGCTGCGGTGCACTTCCGAAACGGCCCGACATGGACCTTCACCCACGCTCGCGTCGCACTCGACACTGCCTTGGCGGTGCTGTGGCGTCGGCGGGTACCCCAACGGTCAGAACAGCGCTTGCTGTCGTCGCCTGATCGCTTCTTCGTAGATCTCGACCAGCCCGTCGCTGGTGGCCTTCGAAGTGAATCGTTCGAGGAATCGTTGACGACCCAGCATTCCGACGGAATCGACGAGCTCGTCGTCGCCGAACAATTGCAGGCCGGCACCGATCTCAGATGCGTCGAGGCCACAGAACATCGCGTGATCGCTGCCGAGGACCGAGACCATGGAGCCCAGTCGGGTCGAGAGAACCGGCAGGCCGGAAGCCATGGCCTCGAGGAGCGTGAGCCCGAACACTTCGAACCACTGGGAAGGGAAGATCAATCCTCGCGCGTCGAGCATGCGCTTCAGGACCTCGCCCTGATCGAGCCAGCCGTGGAACTCGACGGTCGGGTCGTCGGCAGGCAGGAGGTGCTCGAGCGGGCCCTCGCCGACGACGTCGAGCGTCATACCCTCAGGGCGATCTCGGGCCCAGGCCTCGAGGAGCGGGCGGATCCCCTTCTCCTCGGTGAGACGGCCGACGAACATCAGTCGTCTGGAGGACGACGGCTGATTCACGCGCTCCCCCGGATCCGAACCGAAGTTCGGCTTGACCATCATGCGGTCGCGCGGAAGGCCACCCCGTTCGAGAATTTCCTTGGCCGACTCGGTCAACACCACGATCACATCGACGTCGTTGTGCCACACCGCCTTCTTCTTGGCCACGGCGATGGACAGGGCAGGCGCCAGCGTGAGGACCCGTGAGTTGTTGTAGCACCCATGGCGCACGCCAGACCACGGGCTCTGCTTGTCAACACAGGTTTGGCAGACGGCGCCGTCACGCATGAGCGAGTAGCTGGGGCAGACCGAGCGGTAGTTGTGCATCGTCACCACCACCGGCGCACCCGCCCGCCTGATCGCTCCCAGCGTTGCGTTGCTCAAGTGAAACCAGGTGTTGTGGACGTGGACGACATCGGGCTTGGTCTCGGCCACATACGCCGCCAGCTCCTTGGCCCGGAACGGATTCCACGGTGCCATGGCGAGGTCCCGAACGGCCTCGCGCTTCGACTCAGGGTTGCGAGTCAGGTATCGATCGACCTCATGGCCGGCGAGGCGGAGTTGCTCGACCTCGAGGTCGGCGACCTGGTCCTCACCACCCAATCGTCGATACCGATTGTGGACCTGCAACACCTTCATGCCGTTCCCTCCGCGAAACACTGGCGATACCAATCAGACAAGACTTCGGGTAACCGATCGGTCGACCATCGACCATCGATCGGGACTCGACGTCCACGGACCTCTTCGAGGCCTCGTGCAAAACCTGCAGGAGCCGAGCCGTCGAGCGGCACCGCCACCCCGCCATCTGACCCGATGATGTCAGGCGGGCCGCCGTGGTCGAGACACACGACAGGCGTGCCGAGCGAGATCGCTTCCCCGACGCTCCACGGCGAGGAATCGTGCATCGCCGGATGGATGAGCGCGTCCGCTTCTGCCACGTGTTTCATGAGTTGGCTGCGCTCGACCCTGCCATGGAACGTGACCCGGTTGTCCACCCCGAGCGTGCGAGCCAGGTCGAGAGCCGGCTGTTGGTCCGGTCCCTCACCGAAGACCTCGAGCCGCCATTGAGCAGCCGGCGGCTCAGCCAAGGCGGCAACGGCGATCCGGAGCCCCTTCCATGGGATCAGTCGGCCGGCAAAGACAGCCACCGGCGGCTCACCGGCTCTCCAGTCGCCCGTCGGCACCTCAACCGGGTCGACGGCGACATTCGGTCGCCGCACCAGGCGACGAGCCGACGACGCGAACCGGTCAGCGACCGTCTGGTTGAGGGCCACCGTCAGCGTGGCCCGCTTGGCCGCCCGATCACCGAAGACCCGGCGGAGCAGTCCGAGCCAGAGCGTTCGGAATCGCTCCACCACCGAACCGCGGCGCCCGACCCACTGCCCGAAACCGCGCGGCAGGACTTGTGATCCGCCAACAGGGCCCCAGATCGATGGCACGCCGCCGGCGCCAACGATCCCAGCGGGAAGCGAATCAGAAGCGAACGTGAGGTGGTGCGTGAGATCGATGTCGTTCGCGGTGATGAGCTCAGGTGCCCGGCGCCTGACGAGTGCCTGCCAGAGGCAGTAGTAGAGGCGGTGGCCGCGAAGACCCTTCTTCCAGAACCGGGCCCACGGCGGTAGATCGAGGTAGATCGGGTGGAAGTGCGCCCGATCCTCGGGCCCGAGCTCAGCTTCGATCGCGGCGGCATTGTTGGCTCTTGTGATGACCCAGACGTCGTGGTCGACGGCCGCTGCCTTCGCCCACGTCCAGCCGACACCGTCCTCGGAACCGCCTCCCGGCTCACACGAGTAGGCGGAGATCAACACGCGAAGCCGCGGACCTGATGGCCCGTTAGCCAACCGGCCATCCGGGTCGCTGTTCACCGCGAGCCACCGTTGCCCGAGCGCGCCGCCGAGTGGCGAAAAGCGCGCGTATCAACGGCATCGACCCGTCGTCTCATTCCATTCGACATCACCGCCCGCCGGCCGTGCTGTTGGTGGTCCGCCTGTGGCACCAAACCCTCCAAGCTTGCGCACGGCCTACCGTACGATCGCAATATTTCAACGCTAGTCGGCAGCCCCCGCCCTGTCAGGCAACCGGCAGGGTCGTCACCAGAGCGACATGATCGCTGCCCGGGGGCACCGCGACGCCACCATCAGCCCGATTTCCTCGAGATAGATGGGGTTGGCCACGAGGACCGTCGCGGGGTCGATGTCCGGGATTCCATCGGCGTCTGTGATCACATGGCCGGTCCCGGCGACCACCGTGCCTCGCTTCCTCGGGTTCACGTCGACCACCCCGGCCACGAGGCCGTTCGGGTCGGCGACGTTGAGGTACGTGGTTCCCTTCGACCCAGCCCCCCAGACCACGACCGGGCCGCGATCCGCCAACTCGCTGAGCTGCTCACGACTCGCCTGGATCTGGGCGGTCGCCCGAGCACCGAAGGCGCGAATCTCTTCGACCTCGACGGGAGGCGGCGCCGCCGATGCAGCGGTCCGCTGCGACGCGACAACCGACAGGAACTGATCTCCGAAGCCTGTATCGACACTCCCGATCTCGAGCTCGGCTTCGCGGCAGAGCCGCTCCAAGCTCGCCGAAGTGAAGTACGAGACATGCTCGTAGACAAGGTCCCAAAGCGCCAGGTCGCGAACCATGAGGTCACCGTTCGGGACCTCGTGGTAGACCACGCCCCCGGCCCTGAGCGCGTTCGTGCTTGCCCGGACCAGTCCCACGGGGTCGACCAGGTGCTCGAGGACGTGCCGGCTACACACGAGATCGGCCACCAGCGACCCGTCGGTGGGAAACGGATCGGCCGAGACCTCGACAGACCGATGCTGGACGGCCGCCAGACGAGCGGGATCAAAACTGGGATCGAACCCCCTCCCCTCATTCATTCCCGCTTCACACAGCAGTTCCAGGAAGTTTCCGGGCCCGCTACCGAGTTCGGCAGCAACACCGCCTTCGAGACCATGATCGGCAACGAGCCACGAGGCCCGCTCGGTGATCCACGACTGGAACACCTCGGAAAAGTGGAGCGAGTTCTCGTAGGTCGCGTCGTACGCCAGACGGGCGGGATCGAACGACGAGTTGAACATGTGGGAGCAATCGAGGCAGCACCTCAGTGTGATGTCTCCCCGCTCGACGCCGAGGCCTTCCTCGACGGTCGAACACAGCTGGTTCGGCAGTGTCGGGACGTCCTGAATGGCGAGGACGGCCTCCGTGTTCGTCCCTCCGCACACCACACACTTCGGCCCCACTTCGCCCGCGCTGTCACTCGCCATTGTTCCTCCGTAGCTGCTCGTCGTCTCGGACCAACATGGTCCGTTCAAGTTCGGTCATGAACCGCTCCTCGTCGGCGCTTGCATCGCCTCTGGTTCGCCGCGCATCGCAGTAGTGGCGCACGATCGGACCTGTCTCGGCGCTCACCGAACGGCCGAGATCGTCCAGCACGTCTTCGGGCGAACCGGCTCCGAGAAGCGCCCCGCACTGCACCAAGAAGTGGCACAGATCGAAGCCAGGGTCCGAACCCCATCGAGCGTGCTCGAAGTCGAGAACGACGAGCCGTCCGTCAGCCTCACGCACCAGGTTCCACGGCGCGAGATCACCGTGGATCAGCCCCACCTCGGCAAGATCAGCCAGCAGTGGGTCGATCTCATCTCGAACGACTGGACCGCCCGTGTGGCTCGCAGCGTCGGCGATCAACACGAAGCGGCCCCCGACCGACCCGGCGAAGCGCACCGGAGGTGTCCGCACAGACGAGTCGAGCGCCTGCAAACGCGCAAGCACGGCCGCTTCGTTTCGCAGCGCCTCATCGGCGAGCGATCCGACCTTCGCTACCGCGCTCAGGTCGTTGCCGGTGGCCAGCCCGACGACCAGGCGGTCCCTACCGGTCGAGGCCATGGCCGCCATCGAGGGCGCCCCATCACAACCGGAGACGCCGGCCAGCGTGGCGAACACCGGATCGGGAAGGGCAATTCGGCGCCCCCACCCGAAACGAACTGCGAGCGATCGAATCGGCGCCGTCAGCCTTGCCCGTTGAGAATTCGGCCGGTAGATCTCCAGGGCGGCAACGCCTTCGGCGCCCGCCATCGCCGTGATCCGATTCCGCTGCGGCGTCAAGGGGACAGCAATCCACCGCCCTGGCGAGTCGTTGACCGCGGTTTCGATGATGCCGGCCACCTGTGCGGGTGTCGCGATGACGGTGTCGACGGTGATCACCCTCCTGCCGGCTCGGGGGGCGAGCTCCACCCAGCGCTGCAGCTGGGCCTCGACCTCACCCTCGGTCAGCTCGGGCTTGCGACGAACGATCGATGCCGGATCCCCGCCGAGCACAACGACGAGGTCGGCTTTCGGCAGAAGGCGAGCCAAGAACGCCGCGAGCCAACGGAGGCTCTCGGGAACCCGGTATCGGACCGGATCGGCCAGATGATCCCACCAGCCCCGCTCGAGCACGATCACGCCAGAACGACCCGTCCGACGCCACGGACCGAGGTACCCGAGCACGAAGTCGCCGAAGACGGCAGCCAACTTGATCGCGGCCGCCGGGATGCTGCGCTGCGGATCGGCATGAGGGGTGACGGTCGCGATGGGGCTGCGCTTCCAGAGAATGCCGGGCCGATAGTGATCGATCGTGTGGACTCCGGCGGTCTCCGAGGAGGCCAGGAGTTGTGCTGTCGTGCTCTTGCCGGTGCCGTCCGGTCCGACCAGCAGCACGGTTCTCGCTCTCGATCCGCCGAACACCACGATGGACCGTCAGTCGGCCGAGTCGGCCGCAGCGACCGGGTCGTCGCCCGGCTCGGAGCCACGGCCCATGCGAGATCGTCGACCCGAACCACTCGAAGTGTCGGCCTTCTCGGCCTTCTCGGCCCTCTCGGCCTTGGTGGGCGTGTCAGCCTTGGTGGGCGTGTCGGCCTTCTCGGCCTTGGTGGGCGTGTCGGCCTTCCCGGCCTTGGTGGGCGTGTCAGTCTTGGCCGGCGCGCCAGCCTTCCCGGCGCTGCCTGGCTTGTCAGCCTTGGCCGGCGCGCCAGTCTTCTCGGCGCTGCCTTGCTTGTCAGCCTTGGCCGGCGCGTCAGCCTTCCCGGCGCTGCCTGGCTTGTCAGCCTTGGCCGGCGCGCCAGCCTTCTCGGCGCTGCCTTGCTTGTCAGCCTTGGCCGGCGCGTCAGCCTTCCCGGCGTTCCCAGGTTTGTCAGCCTTGGCCGGCGCGCCAGTCTTCTCGACGCGGCGTGGTTTCGTCGACGAGGCCGCCGTCGGCTTTGCCGACCTGGGCACGATCGCTGGTGCCGATTCTTGCTCGGACGTACCTCGGGTCGCATAGGTGCGATTGCTTCGCGTCGCGGCCGAGGTTCGGTTGGTCCGCTCTCGATCGGCATACCGACGCGGCGAATCACCGGATTCGCGATCGTATGGCAGATCGTCACGCGCCTCTTTCGCTCCGCCGTCCTTGCCCAGGGTGGTTTCCTCGGTCTCCCGCTCGGTCGCTGCGACACCGGCATCGGGTTCCACGGCCGGCAGTTCGATCGGGTCGCGCTCCTCGTCGTCGTCGGCGTCGGCGAACTCCGCAAGCATCTCGGCGGCTCGCTCGCGCTTGTCGACGACAATTGTCGCCGGCGGGAGCTGAGGAGGGCCAACTCCGAGCGCCAACATGCGCTCGTCGAACGGAACGAACCCGGGAGCCGAGGCATCCGATCGATGCAAGCCGTCCGGCGCATCGACGAGGACGGTCCCCAACACACGGGCATCGACGAGACCGAGATTGGTGAACGCCTGACCGAGTGTCCGCCGTTTCGTCGACCCCGCCCTCAGCACAACGATCGTGGCGTCGACCAGACCGGACATCACGGTTGCATCGGCGTACGGAAGGACCTCTGGGGTGTCGACGACGGTGACGTCGAATGACTCCTTGAAATGACGGAAGACAGAACGAGCTCGGTCGATGCTCAAGACCTCGGCCGGATTGACCGTGACCGATCCTCGAGGAAGGCCTCGCAGCGTCGAGGAGAGCCCGAGACGCACGAGGGGTGCATCGAGAGTGCGCTCACCGGTGAGAATCTCGACCAGACCGGGCCCGGCCATTTCGTCGAATCGTGTCTTCAAGCCGTCATCGGCTCGCAAATCGGCGTCGATCACCGCTGTCTTGAGGCCGATCATGGCAAAGCTGGCAGCAAGATTCGCGGCGACGTTGGTCTTGCCCTCGCCGTGCCCGGGACTCGTGATCTGGATCAACAGGTTCGGCTTCCGGCCCAGCGAGTGCAGGACCGAAGCTCGAAGCGTTCGGTACGCCTCGGCCGTGGCCGACTCCGGATCCTCGAGCGACGCGACCGAGCCATGGCGCAACGAGCTGGGCGGAATCGCGCCGAGGATCGGCACACCGAGGCCCGACGCTTCGAGATCGCCAGTGCTGCGCACCGTGTCGTCGACCGAATCGGCGACCAGCGCAATCACGACCGCCAGCACACTTCCCAGCACGAAAGCGAAGACCGCACTCCGCACCGGCCTCGGACTGATTGGGTCGCCCGGCTCAGTGGCAGGTTCGCCGAGTTCGACGCCGGCCGGATCCGAGGCGATCAGAAAATCGATGTCATCGATCTGGCTGAGGAGCTCATTTTGCTGGGAGAGCCGGGCGTCGAGCCGAACGCTTGCGCGGAGGTCTGCGGGGTCCAGGGTCAACTTGGACTCGAGATCGTCGATCTCGAGCTGCAGGGTGTCCAGCTGGCTCTCGACCTGGCCCTGGGCCAGGCGGAGCCGCTCGATCTCTTGGTTCTGACGCAGAGCGACGAAGGTCGAGGCGTACGTGTTGGCGATGACTGCGGCACCCTGCGCGGTGTCGAAACGGGCTGTCACCAGCAGGAGATCCGGTTCGTCCTTGTCGAACTCGACCTCCGGTTCAAATCGCAACAGTTCGTTTGCCGCCGTCCGCAACTCCGAGCCCTCGAGCGCTCGCAGCTCGGTCAGCAGAGCTCGATCGAGATCGCGCGTCGGCCGACTCAGCAACAGGTCCCCCGCCGGACGCTCGACGATCACGATCCGGCTGGTCGTCTCGAACGTCTCCTCGGAGAGGAACGACTGGAGAATCGACACGTTGAGCGCCAAGGCGATGACGATCACCAGCAATCGCCACCGTCGAGCGATCAAGTCGGTGTACCGAGTGAGGTCGGTTCGGTTCATAACGTTCGCCCTCTCTCACGATCTTGTGGGACCGGCGTGTGGCCGAAGAGCACCAGTCCCATCAGTGCCGTCCCTGCGGCCGTCCACTCTGCCACCAACCGGTCCACTTCAACGAGGGCAACCTCACCCTTTTCCACCAGGAGCACCAGACCGGCGGCGCCCCGACCCGCATCGCGTCCAGTCGAGTTCGACACCCGAATCGGACTTCGAGACCCCAACTCTAGCTCCAACGCACGGGTCAGATGCTCCGCAACCATGTGCGATCTCGCTCGCGAGCGCCCAAGTTCGACCACCGTGACCTCGGTTCCGTGGTCAAGGGGCAGATCGGTCATGAGACGCCGCGCGATGGCGCGAACCACCGGACTGTCGGCGTCAACCGGACCGGCAGTCCAATCGATGGGCTGGACATCCCGATAGGAGCGCAGAAGATCATCGAGTGAGAACACACGCTCACTGGCCAGGTGTCGAATCGAGAGCAACGAGACGCTCCAAGCGGTGCCGAGCATCATCGACAGAGCAATGAGCAGAGCCGCCGGTGCCGACGAGGCCGGTTCCACGAGGACCGGGCCATCACGGACAACGGACGTACCGACAGTGCGGGAACGGCTCAGCAGCTCTTCGCGACGTTCTTCGAGCGCGAGGAGCCGCGCCAACAACGATCGCTCGACGGTGAGCGATGCAACACCGATCGGGTCAGACACCGGAGCCCGACCGTCGATCATCGCCAACTGCTCGAGCACCAGCTCGTCGTACGGGATCTGCATCACAGCGATCAACGCTGCGGCGTAGCTCTCGACCAAAGCCTCGGCCTCATCAATGCCGGCGACCACGAAGAGCTCGACGACCGGCTCCGTTGCCTTTACCTTGACCGGCGCAATCGACTCGAGATCCGCGGTTCTCTCGGCGAACGACGCCGACCGCGCCGTCGCCTCCACGAACTGAAGCCGTTCGAATACACCACCGCCGTCGATGATCTGACCGAGCGCGTCTGCGTCGTCGACCACGACGAGCCGGAGCGATGCGACGACCTCACCCTCTTGACGCTGCGTCGCCGCCCATGCTCCGCCTCCGGCAACGATGGCTGCACCGAGGACAACGAACACGTGGGATCGGGCCTGGTGGAGGATCGGAGTGAGCAACGAACTCGACGTCTCCGACAACGCCGCGGTGCCCGCCTCGGTGAAGGCCAGGCCGGTCACCAGGGCGACGAGCAGCATGAACGGGGGCTGCTCGAGCCAATCGAAGATGTACGCCAGCGGCACCACGAGCACCCACGCCGCGATTGCCGACTGGGCCAGACCAGTCCCGAGCCGACGAAGTTCGTCGACGATGGACCAGATCATCCACCCTGCGGCCAGCAGACCGAGAAAGCCGTAGTCGCCGGCGATACCGAGAGCGAGGACTGGCCGGAGGAGAACGACGAATCGGCGATGTAGCCGGCGCCGGCAACAGCCCGGTCGTAGGTCTCAGTGAGAGACCCCGGGGCGAGACCGATTGCCTCCGTGGGACTGCCGTCTGACTCGAGCAGGGTCGTGAGGTAGCCGAACCTCGAGACGGTCTCTCCCGGACCGAAACCAAACGCTCCCTGCAATGGATCAGACGCCAGATCACGGAAGATCAGCCTGGTCAAGGCGGGCTTTCCGCCACCGGTGTCCTTCGTTCGCTGCACCATGTCCAGCGCTGAATCGACCGGTGCCATCGTGACGAGGACCAAGGCAAACCCTGTGGTCAACAGAAGTGCATTGAGAATGCGTCGAGCATCGAAAGTATTCCGCGACGCGAAGATCGTCGCCGCCACGTAGGCGATCGGAGCCGGGATCATCACCTGTTTGGCATCGGCGAGCACGCCGATGAGCAACACGGCGACGGCGATGACTGCGATGACGATGGGGCGTTTGACCAGAGCAACGGCGGCGAACAGGCCGATGATCAGCCCGCCGGCCATCACGTGATGTCCGGCCCCGGTTCCCAGCAACGTGCCCTTGACATCGTCCGGGTTCGTACTGCTGAGCGATTGGACGACTGCGAACGGGACCTGACTGACGCACACTGCGGCGAGGGCTCCGATGAGGAAGCGTCGGCCGACACGATCGGGAGTCGCCAGGAGGAGAGCACCCAGCAAGAGGAAGGGTTCGAGTGTCAACAAGAGCCCCGCAAGCAGCCGCTCGGCAGGTGCACCGTTGACGAGCGCAGACAGGACGATCACCCCGGCAAAAGCTCCGATCGCCTTGAGGATCCGCACCCGCTCGAGCTGCAGCGGCGTTTCGGAACCGAGCCGAGCGACCACGGCCGAGATCACCAGCAGCAGAACCAAACCGAAGTCAGCGAAGTCGACCATGCGGGGGGCCAAGCCGGTCGTGGTGAGCAGTCGCGAGATCCAGGGCGAGACCACGGTCAGGAGGACCAGCACCCACGGGCGGGCCGCGAGCAGCACCACGACCACCGGGATCGCCGCGACCACGTAGGCGAGTATCGGCTGATCCGGCAGCAGGAATCCGATGGCGCCGGCGCCCGCCAGGGCGAGCAGCATCAGCGACATCTGATCGAGACGGATAGAGGGCAGTCTGAGATTCACAGGGGTGTCACTGAGATCGACCCGAAGACTGCGTCGAGGTGGTCAACGGAGAGACCGATCGAGCCCGACCGCGGCCCGGTCGTCTCGAGCAACTCGAGGTCCCACGCGTCTGGCTCCGGCGAACCCTGCGGCCACATCCTGAAGCGGTAGTCGACGCCGTCCGGCAGTGTCTCGACCCGGAACTTGATGTTGTAGGAGACCCCGAAGCGAATTCTCGTCGTCGGGCCGATGATCTCGTCTGTCTCCTCGTTGCCCTTCAGTTGGATCCGCTCGAGCGGCGGCCACAACACGAGAGCGAAGGCACCCGTCGGCCAGTAGCCGATCTGCGGTTGTTGGCCCTGCCAGTCGACATGGCCCTGCCAACCGCCGGCCACGAAGAAGTTCGACGGACCTGGGTCGGGATTGAAGAACGTGGTGTCGAGCGCCCGCGGCGTCACCACGGTGGTGACCTCGTAGTCGGTCCAACTCTCGTCGCCGATCAACATCAGGCGATCCCGATCCGGGGAGACGATTCCCAGCGTGTCGCCGCGAATCTCGAAGTGCCCGTCGGTGATCTGGACGACGTCCTGGATGTTTTCCACGTCGGCCCAATCGATGGTGATCGGCCGCAGCGTCGAATCGCCGGCAACGCGACGGACCACGACCGTCTGGCTCGTCTCGTTGCCGAGCGCGTCGACGGCCGAGATTTCCAACGTGTTCTCGCCGAGCCCCAGATTGTCGAACTCGACTTCGACGTTGAAGTCGCCGGCGTCGGCCAACCGCCACTGATCGGGACCGATGCCCAACTCTTCCTCAGCTCCACCGTTGAGCGTGTAGAAGAGCCGCTCGAGCCCATCTGGATCACGAACGTTGCCGAGCACGTTGGCCCAGGTCTGGGACTTCCCGTAGATGCCGAATGTCTGGTCCGACCCGTACCAGACGTCGAAGACGGTGTCGGTCGAGACGGCGCCGAACTCCAGGCTCAGGGCCAGGTCACTGTCAACCTCGATGCGACGCGTCGTTCCCTCCGACGTTCCGGGCCCAGACCAACCCAACACCTCCCACCCTGCTGCCGGTTGGGCTCGCACGATCAGCACGTCGCCAAAAGCAAGCTGCTCGAGTGGTGGGTCGAGCGTGTAGCTCCCCTCGCCAACGACGTCGACGGTCACCTGCGGCCCGCCCGGCACCTCGCCGGATCCGACGTTGGCCATGCCGAGCACCGTCGCGACGACGCCCGGCACGGTCCCCTCGACGTCGGCCGCCGCCCCCGCCCCGATGGCGAACGTCGAGATGGCCAGTTCGCGCTCAAATGCCGCGACCTCGATGAGATCTCGATTGTCCGGTCGGTACCAAATGTTCCATGTGTCGCCGATCCGACCAACGCGCAACGTGACGAGTTCAGGCGAACCGGAGACCGACGCAACTCCGACGATGGTGGTCTGCCCACCTCTTGTGCTTTTGGCCTGGACCGACAGACCCACGCCGCGATCGATGTCGATCGCCACCCAATCTCCCGGACTCTGCTCGAACGACAGCCCGATCGTCTGCCCGTCGACCGACGGAAGCCGTGAGAAGGCCACCTCGACCAGGAAGTCCTCGTCGTCGACAGCAAGCCCGACGCGAGGTCGGTCGAGCTCGCCCCAGGCCTCGTGTGTGGTCCCGGCCGGCACATCGATCAGCAGCGAGCCGTCGACGAGCGCGATCACCGCCGAATCGGCGTTGGTCGGGACCCAGGTCGCCGACAGGACCTCACCCGAGAATCCGTCAGTGACGAAGCTCGATCCTGCCGTCGGTTGGAGCGGCTGCGAGGGCCCGAAGGCTGCGACCACGTCGGTCTGTGACGACATGGCGCTGCGCCACACGAGCGCAGCCACGGCAACCACCGAAGCCACGATCAACAGCCCCGCAAGCGCCGTGGTCGCCGATCGCGCTCGCCGACTCCTCCCCGCAGCCATCACCCGCAGCAGACTAGATCACCGAGGCGGAAAGACCCGTTCGGGCCGATCAGGAAACGACCACCGGTTCGGGGACGGGGACGATGAATGACCCGCCCAGATTCCGGTATTCGGACTGCTGTTCCATGATCTCGGTGGCGAAGTTCCACGCCAGGATCAGCACCAGATCGGGCCGGTCTTCGACCAGAACCGACGGATCCTGAATCAGTTGATGTGTCCCCGGCATGCAGCGACCCTGCTTGTGTGGGTTGCGATCCACGACGTAGCTCACCAGATCGGTCCCGAGTCCGACGGTGTTCAACATGGTGGCCCCCTTCGCTGCTGCGCCGTAGGCGGCAACTGTCTTACCGGCAGCGACGTTCTCCTCGACGAGGTTTCGCAGCGACGTGGACAGCTCGGACACCCGTCGAGCGAAATCGCGGTAGAAGTCGATCTTGTCGAGTCCGGCCGCACGCTCTGCAGCCAGCCGCTCGACCACGTAGTCGCTGGGCTCGTCCCGCTTGCCGAAATGCCAGCGGTTCGTCCCACCGTGAAGATCCGGGAAGTATTCGACGTGGTTCAGGAACAGCCCATGGCGACGAACGAGCGCATCGATCGAGAGACACGAGTAGTACATGAAATGCTCGTGGTAGATCGTGTCGAACGCGCATCGCTCGATGAGGTCCCAGACACTCGGATTCTCGACGGTGATCACCCCATCGTCGGCGAGCAGGTGCGCCATGCCACCGACGAAGCTGTTCAGGTCGGGCACGTGCGCCATCACGTTGTTGGCGATGATGACGTCAGCGGTCTTGCCTTCCTGTCGCATCTCCTGAGCGAGATCGAGGCCGAAGAACTTCTCGAGTGTCGGCACTCCGGCCGCCCGAGCAGCCGCTGCCTGGTCAGGGGCGGGATCGATACCGAGAACGGGAACGCCCTCATCGACGAAATTCTTCAGGAGATAGCCGTCGTTGCTCGCCAACTCGACCACCAACGAGTCGGAGCCGAGCCCGCGTGACGCGATGAGGTTCTTCGCATGGGCGCGACTGTGTTCCATCACGGTGTCGGAGAACGACGAGAAGTAGAGGTAGTTGTCGACGAACAGCACCTCCGGCGGAACTTCTTCGGTGATCTGCACCAGTGCGCAGGTCGGGCAGAACGCCACCTCGAGCGGAAACGAAGCCTCGGGCTCGTCGAGCTGCTCGACAGGGACGAGGGCATCCGCCAACGGGGTGTGGCCGAGGTCGAGAAAGCTCAGGAGTCCGGTCGAACCACACGAACGGCAGGGCAGGTCGGCGAGCGTCATGCGGCGGTTCCGGCCGCAGTCTCGGTCCGGATGCTGTCGAGGTGAAGCCCGGACTCGAGATTGCGCAGATCCTCGCTGACGAGACCTGCGGCCTGGCCCGCCAACAGATGCTTCACCCGTTGGAGATGCGAGCCCTCGAGCACGGTGAGTCCGAGGTCGAGCGAACGCATGGACTCGAGGAGAGTCTCTGCCCCGCGGCGAACCGTCCATTGCGGGACGGCGTCGGGCACCAGCGCAGCGAACTTCGAACAATCGACTCGATAGTTCCGAAGATCGTCGAATGCCGTGTCAGAGATGGTGATCGGACAACCGACGACCTCGGCCACGATCTCAGCCACGTCGCGGATCAGGTAGTTCTCCTCGGTGGCCCCGATGTTGAAGGCCTCACAATGCACCTTCTCGATCGGCTGTTCCGCCAACGCGCAGAACGCACGCGAAATGTCCTCGATGTGGACCAGCGGGCGCCAGCTCGAACCATCACTCTTCAAGAAGACGGTCGAGTTGGCGACCGCGTAACCGGTGAGATTGTTCACCACGAGATCGCCCCGGAGCCGGGGCGAAACACCGTAGGCAGTGGCATTCCGCAGGAATGTCGGCGAGAACGTGTCGTCTGCCATGGCAAGCAAATCGCGTTCGGCGAACACCTTGGACTCCCCATACGGCGTGACCGGCAGGAACTCGGCCGACTCGTCGAGGAAATCGTCGCCGTGCGCGCCGTAGATCGAACACGAGGAGGAGAACAAGAAGCGGCGCACCCCTGCGGCCTTCGCCGCCTCGGCCACCCGCATGGTTCCGCGATGGTTGATCTCGTAGGTCGCGTCAGGATTCAGATCGCCTGCCGGATCGTTGCTCAGGCCGGCCAGATGCATCACGACGTCGACGCCGGTGAAGTGTTGAGCCTCCACGTCGCGGATGTCGATGTCGATGATCTCGTCCGGAGTGACCGCCTCGTCACCGAAGCCGCATCCGTGGAACAAGAAGTTGTCCAGACCGACGACGTGATGTCCGGCCTCTTTGAGCATCGGCACCAAGACGGTTCCGATGTAACCGTCGTGACCCGTGACGAGCACCTTCATGGCGTCACCGCCCACGGAGCAGCTCCCGATTGCCAGAACTCTTCGAGCCGCACCCGATCCCGCAACGTGTCCATGCACGCCCAGAATCCCTCGTGTCGGTACGCCATCAGTTCGCCATCCTTCGCCAGTCGTTCGAGCGGCTCCCGCTCGAACAAGGTGTCATCACCATCGATGTAGTCGGCCACGCCGGGCTCGAGCACGAAGAACGCTCCGTTGATCCAACCCTCCGCCGCCTGTGGTTTCTCGGAGAATTCCTGGATACGACCGTCCTCGGCGATGTCGATGTGGCCGAAACGGGCCGGAGGTCGCACAGCAGTCATTGTGGCGAGCTTCCCGTGGGACCGGTGGAAGTCGAGGAGGGCGTGAAGATCGACAGTCGAGAGACCGTCACCCCACGTCAACATGCAGGTCTCGTCGCCGAGGTAGGGCAGCAGTCGTTTGATTCGGCCACCCGTGTTGGTGTCGCGACCGGTCTCGATCAGCTGGACTTCCCAGTCGACCGATTCATTGATGTGTTGACTGACCTCGCCACGGGGTGCGCCCATCTTCACCGTGAGGTCGCCGGTCAGATTCACCTCGTCGAAGAACCAGCGCTTGATGAATTCGCCCTTGTAGCCGAGCGCAACCGCGAACTCGTCGAACCCGAACCTCGAGTAGTACTCCATGATGTGCCAGAGAATCGGACGGCCCCCGATCTCGACCATCGGTTTCGGTTTGACCGTTGTCTCTTCCGACAGGCGACTGCCTACGCCGCCTGCCAATATCCCCACCTTCATGATTCAACCTTTGCTTGTTGTAGAGCTTGACGGGTGTCCAGGCCTCCGCCGTGAAGGACCCATCCCAATTGTGCAAACGCGCGCATCAATGCCACCTGAGCAAAACCATCAGGGATGCTTCCGGCCAGGAGCTCCGCGGCCACGACCTCGGCGGGGCGCCACTCGATACTGATCGCCTCGTTCAGTTCGGTCGGTTCACGCACGTCCAGAACCGACCGGGCGAGAAATGCGTGGAACCGCTGATTCGAGAAACCGCTGCTCGGGAACCACGACGTCAACGGCTCGACGTCGGCCACATGGTGGCCGGTCTCCTCGAGGCACTCGCGGACGGCGCCCTCCAAGGGCGACTCCCCTGGATCGACCCGACCGGCCGGCAGCTCCCATGCCCATGTATCGGGGATGAAGCGATGGCGGTAGATCATGAGCAACTCGTGCTGATCGTTGACGACGACCATGCCCGCAGCGTCTTGCGGCGACACGACCACTTCGTGTTCGATGACGCGACCGTCGTTCAGCCGGACCGAGTCGACATGGAGCTCCACCCACCACGAGGAATACACCGTTCGGCGATCCAGAACCTGCCACTTGGACGCCGCATCGTGCGAATTCGGACGATCATCGGTCAACGCCATGTCAGTACGCCCCCGGACGGCCGTTGACGAACTGCCACACCGTGACGAGCAAGATCCTCAGATCACCGAAGAACGACCGCTCGTTGACGTAGCGGACGTCGAGCGGAATCCGTTGCGCGAACGTGAGATCACTTCGGCCGGAGATCTGCCACAAACCCGTGATGCCGCCCTTCACCGTGACCACGGATGGGAAGACGGCGCCGAGCCGCTCGGCTTCCTCGATGAGTAGCGGTCGGGGGCCGACCATGCTCATGTGTCCGAGGACGACATTCAGCAGCTGCGGAAGCTCGTCGAGACTCCACCGCCGGAGAAAGCGTCCCAACCCGGTGATCCGTGGATCGTCGACCAGCTTCATGCGCTCGCGGTACGCCTCCAGAGCGGCCGGGTCCGATGCGAAATGAGCTTCCAACGTCGCCCCGCCGTCCGTGTGCATCGTCCGCAGCTTCCACATCGTGAAGAATCGACCGCCACGCGTGATTCGATGTGAACTAAAGAACGACGGCCCAGCCGAGGTCGCTCGCACGGCAAGGGCGAGCACAACGATCAGCGGGGTCGTGAGAATCAGCAGCGGTACGGCAACGACGAGATCCAGAACGCGTGTGGCGGCTCGCCGATACCGAGGAAGGGGTTGGACGAGCAGCGCGTGCGTCGTCGACCCCCCGACCACCAGATGCGGCGGGTCGACGGTGAGATCCAGGACGAGGCCGCCCTCGAGGGGCATCCTCACCGGATCCATCGCACCGCGCCATTCGTAGGCAGCTCCCGTCGTCACGCGACGCCTCCCCACGACACAACGGGGTCGACCCCGTCACTAATCCACCGATTTTCCCTGCCCACGATCCACCAATCCGCCATCGCATCCGCCTTGGAACCGACGTGCCCCTCCGAGCCCTCACATGGATACCACGACCTGAGGGCGAACTCCATCCAATCCGCCGGTCAATTACTGGGCCGACCTGCCCAAGAGACTCGCGTCACTCGAGCATTGGATCCCCAGCGGGCAGCGCGCGATCGAAAACGAGAACTCGCTCGATGTTGCCCTCGAATGTCCGATCGCGAGTGAACTCGTCGCCAACGAGGACAGGGAAGGACGCCTCCCAATCCTGGAAGTCCGGGACCGACAGCTCGAACGTCGAGCGCAACTCACCGTCAACGAACACGGCCACCTCGCCATCGGTCACCGTCACGGCGACCGTGACTCGACGACCGGCGGCGAAAACCCCCGGGACGAGTTCCCACTCGAGCCCCGCACCGGTGAGAACACGCACGCTGAGCTGATCCAGTTCCTGGCCGATGTGCGTGTTGATTTCCGAGAAGTCGGTGCCCACTGACGACGTGAAGATCCTGGTGGGTCCGCTCGATCCAATCGAGTCCGGTACCACCGTGGCTACGAGCGTGTATCCATTGCCTCCCGTCAGACTGCAGCGCAGACCGACTGAGTCCTCCGACACCAGCCCGTCGACGAGTGGGGTCGGCTCGGCCGAACCGAGCCGAACCATCTGCCCTTCGACTGCGATGATCGGCCCGCCGTCGATCCCCTCGATGTGGTCGTAACCCGAGTCCCGGCACGTGATCGCGACCTGCACCTCGTCGAGTCCGATGGCAGTGACCCCCACTGAACCCACGAGACCCAGCGCGCAGAACCCCGCCGTCCAGCACGCTCGACGAGAAGGATCATGGACCAGACGAACCGAGATCAGCGCCACGATCGAAGCAGCGCCGATACCGAGCAGGTTTCCGGCGAGATCCGAGCCTTGAGCCTGACGGGTGTCAGTCAGGATTGGCTGCAACAGCTCGCTGATCCCGGCAACAGCCACGATGCCGGCGATCCCCAGACCCAACCCCCGCTGCAGCCCGAGGAGCTGCACCCCCAGAACGAGGAATGCGAGTGCGACGAAGAAGAACACGACCACGTGTCCGACAATCGGCTCGAGGCCGGGAACCTCGCCCCCATCGGTCCGGAACAAGGACCACGAGCCAAAGAGCACCCACACGACCAACACGGCCAACAACACGCGGTTCAGCCGAAGGTTTGCCACGGCGCCAGTGTCGCAGATGGTGCACACTCTCCTCGTGGGCAAACTCGACCTGCCGGCCGCGTTCTCGTGGCTCATGGTGCCGTGGCGGGAACTCTCCGTCGCCATTGCCCTGATCGCGTCAGCGGCAGCTCCTGCCTTCCTCATCGCCACCGCCGGCATCTGGGAAGCAGCAGCAGGCGCCGTCCGCCTCGCCGATGCCGGGCCGGCCTCCGACCGATCCATCGTGGTCGACTCCCCCGCCTTCTTCACCCGCGATGCCACGATCGCCGCCGATCGAGCAGTCCGAGCCAGCCTCGACGAACTCGACGGCTACGGCGACATTCGCAGGACACTGGCCTCGTTTCCCGCCGCTCGGGGCACTGCCGCTCGGGCCGGAGGTGACACGATCGGTGTCGCCCTCCGGCTCGTGAACCACACGGGAGCCATCGACGCGATCACCCCGGTCGACGCTCTGGAAGGGCGGCCGCAAGGCGTGTGGATCTCCCAGTGGCTCGCTGACGAGGCCGGGCTTGTCCCAGGGGATCAGATCGTGAGCTTGGAGTGTGGCGCTGAAGAAACCGACCAAACCTGTGCTCGCACGCTCCCCGAGGCTGCTCTGACCGTTGTCGGGATCTACAGAACACTGTGGGATGAGGAGCGCTCTGCGGCGGGACTTCGAGTGATCCCCGGAATCGAGCCGGCACTCATCCCCCAGTTCAACCACGTGTTCAACCTCCCGAACTATGCCCTGCTGCTGGCGACAGACGAGCTGATGGAGGATCTCCGAGTTCCGGGAACGGTCCGGTGGGCTGCGTCTCTCGATCGACCAATCGAGGGTGCTACCGAACTCAGCGAACGAGTTCGTTCGTTCCGGATTCTCGAGACCAGGATGACCCTGTCCCCCGGCCTGACGGATCCGCTGGGCGCCCTTGCCGCTGGTCAGGGCCGCACCGAGACATCGACAACACTCCCGGCGACCCTTGCCGCCACCGTTGCGGCTCTCGCCACCCTCGATCAACCGTTCCAATCCGTTCTGGCCGGAGGCGTCGCGCTGGGGTTGGCTGCCATGGCCGTCGGCGCGGCCTTCACCGTCATCCGACGCTCCAAGGAGTTCCGCCTCCTGGCCGGTGAAGGCGATCGGTGGCCGGACTTCGCCAAGCGGGCCGCCGGACAGCTGATTGCTCCGACGTTGGTCGGGACGGTCATCGGGATCGCAGCCGCCTTCGCCGTCGGGCGCAGCGGCACCTGGCAAGGAGCCGCCGATCGTTCGCTCCGCGGTGGCTCCACCGCCGGGGGTGTCACCACCCAATCTGTCACCGGCGCAGTGTCGTTCGCGTCCATCGACATGACCGCGATCGTGGCGGTTGCCATCATCGGGATCGGCATCGGCGCGCTCGTGACGGGACTCATGGGTGAACGGGCGCTCGCCCTCCCCTTGCCACCTCCGAAATGGCCGGAGCCCTCCTGGTGACCTTGGCCGCGTTCTCCGTGCTTCTCTGGGTGCAGGTCGGTGCCGGTGGCAATTCCTCCGGCAGCCCGACATCAGAGGTGGATGTTGCTGTGGTTGCGCTGCCTCTCACCGTGCTCGTCACTGCCGTCGCCGTCGCCATGCTCGGCTTCCGTTGGCTGATCGGCCGGCTCGATCTGCTCTCACACCGGCTCTCACCGGTACTCCTGCTGGCTTGGCGTCGCGTCGGAAGCAGCGATCCAGGGAGCCAGGTGGTGATCGGTGGGCTGGCGGTGGCGCTCGGTCTCGTGCTGTTCACGACGGCCCTCGTCGCCACGCTGGAGGACACCGTCGACCTCAAACTGGCAACCGAGATCGGTTCCGAGACGATCGTCGAACTGGTCGGACCACTCGATGATGGCCTCGCGCTTCCCGAGAGGACCACGGTGATCGGGCTCGAACAGACCAGGGTCAGCCCAGGCGACCGCCGTGTGCAGATCGTTGCCGTCGATCCTGCCACTGCTGCCGACGCGATCATCTGGCCGGACGAGTACGAGGTCGGCATAGCGGAGGCCCTCGAACTGCTTGCATCCGATGTGGGGGACGCCGTGCCGGCCATCGCCATCGAAGGCCAGACGCTGCCCCGTCGGGGATCGTTCGGCCTGCGCGACCCCGTGCGCTACGAGATCGTTGCGACTGTGCCATCCGTCCCGCTCGCCACGCCCGTCGGATCCACGCTGCTCGTCGGGTCGAACCGGGTGGATGCCTTCGTCATGGCGGAGTTCGCACGAACGGGCGGCTCCGGGCTGTTGCCGAGCGAGCGCTCCCGACTGCGCCTCGTCTCCGCCCGGCCAGGTGAGCAGATCCAACGATTCCTCGATGACAACGAGGTACGAGAGCGGGGCGTCATCACCGCAACCCAGCGGAGAGCAGACGCTGCATTCGTTGCCCCCCGGTACGCGTTCGGCTATCTGCGTTGGTTCGGAGCGGTCGCCGCGGTCGGCTCGTTGATCGCCCTGCTCTTCTATCTCGCTGCCAGACGCAGTCGACGGGCCCTCAGCGCCATCATGTTGCGGCGAATGGGCCTTTCCCCGACTCGAAGTGCATTGGTCACCGCCATCGAGGTGCTGGTGCTCACCACGATCGGGGCGGCAACCGCGCTGGCTGTCAGCCCGGCCATCACACGCCGGGTACTGCCCCGGTTCGATCCGGCGCCCAGACTCCCGCCCACCGTGAACACGTCGTTTCCCGTTGCACAGACCCTCCTGTTGTTGGTGGCTGGGCTCGCGATCTTGACCATCGTCGTCTGGGTCGTCGAACGAAGGGCGCTGCTGCGTCCGGAGGGGCCGGTGCTCCGTGCCACGGAATGATCGCTTCGACTCTGCCGGCGAACACGACGAGATCGTGTTCGAGGGCGTCACCCTCCCCGACGAGCCGCGTCGGAACGAACCACCGGCGGTCACGTGCCAACATCTGACCAAGATCTATGCCACATCGAGCGGACGCGTGCTCGCCGTCAGGGGCATCGACTTGGAAGTCGAAGCCGGCGTGACCACGGCCATCGTCGGCCCGTCCGGCAGCGGCAAATCGTCGCTCCTCCGGATGTTGGCGGCACTCGAGCCGCCGACCGCAGGCTCGGTCGAGATTGCCGGCAACGATCTGTTCGCGTTGTCGGCCCGGGAACGAGCACAGCGACGAGGGGCACTGCTCACTCACGTCTACCAGCGGCCGGGAGACAACCTGATCGCCCATCTGACTGCTCGCCAACAGCTGCGGAGACTGGTCGACGCCGATCTCCAGGGCGGTGGTGATCTCGAAGGCGACACGATCGCCGACACGCTCTCGACCCTCGGTCTCGCTCATCGCATCGATCACCGACCCATCGAGATGTCGAGCGGCGAGCAGCAACGGCTGGCACTCGCCAGGGCGGCCGTGGCCGGGCATCGTCTCGTGATCGCAGACGAGCCGACTGCCCAACTCGACTCGAGCAACACCCAGGCTGTGATCGAGACCATGGAACACCTGGCAAAGAAGGGGGTCACGGTGATCGTCGCCACCCATGATCAGCGAGTGCTCCCTCACGTTCGGCAAGTCGTGACACTCCGTGATGGCGCCGTCGCCTCCGTGACCACCGATGGCGAACGTCTTGCAGTGATCGACCGTTCTGGCCGTCTCCAGCTTCCCCCCGAAGCCATCGAACGGTTCGCATCCCGAAGAGCCATCATCGAGTTCGATGCCGAACACGACGAAGTTCGGATTCGCCATGACTCCACGACCGTCGCGATTCAACAGGCGAGAAACCGAGGTGTCGCCCGATACGCCGGTGCTCGAGCTTCGATCGGTGACCCGCCACTATCGGGGACGTGTCGAAACGGTTCGTGCCGTCACCGATGCCAACCTGATCCTCCACGGAGGATCGTTGACTGCGCTCATCGGGCCGTCGGGTTCGGGCAAGACCACCCTCGTCAACCTCATCGTCGGGTGGGAGAAGCCCGACCGCGGCGAGGTCTTGATCCCGTCCAGGTCGAACTGGTCAGACCTCGCCGTTGTCCCCCAAGGCATCGGCCTCATCGACGACCTGACCATCCGAGAGAACATCGATCTGCCGCTGCGGCTCGGATCGCCAGGTCGAACGACAACGGCAGAGCTGCTCGAGCAGTTGGGCCTGAGCGATGTCGCCGGACGATGGCCGGACGAGGTCTCACTCGGTGAACAACAGAGGGCCGCGATCGGACGAGCGATGGTCGTGCAGCCCCGAATTCTCGTTGCCGATGAACCGACTGCCCATCAGGACGAAGCCAACGCCGATCGCATCTTCTCGATGCTCGAGCGAACGGCCTCAGCCGGCTCCGCGGTCATCGTCGCCACCCACGAGACCCGCTTGCTCGAACGAGCTCACCGAGTGATCCGAATGGAGCACGGCTCGCTCATCGAGGGGTCAGGCTGACAACCGTCGAGTGGCGACCGCCCAGAGCCCCGATGACTTCGGCTGTCAGTAGGCGCCGGGCCGTCCCCGCAGCAGCTGTGCGACCGTCTTCAGCAAGATGCCGACGTCGCGTCGAAACGTCCGACTCGTTGCGTACTCGACGTCGAGCGGAACCCGTTGCTCGAAGGTCAACGTACTGCGACCGGACACCTGCCACAGGCCGGTCAAGCCGCCTTTGACTCGAACGACCGTTGGAAACGCCGGCCCCATGCGTTCCGCTTCCTCGGCCAGCAACGGACGAGGTCCGATGATGCTCATGTCGCCGCGAATGACGTTGAACAACTGCGGCAACTCGTCGAGACTCCACCGTCGCAGCACTCGACCGAGGCGAGTGACCCTCGGATCGTTTTCGAGCTTCATGACTGCAGCGAATGCGTCCCGGTCCTGCGGGTGCCGCTGGAAATGGTCATCGAGAATGCGATCTCCATCGATGGACATCGTGCGGAGCTTCCACATGTCGAAGAACCGGCCATCCCGCGTGATGCGTCTGGATGCAAAGAGCGACGGGCCGGGCGAGTCGAAGCGAACAGCCACGAGCAGGATCAGCACGATCGGCACGGAGACGATGAAGGCGGGGACGGCGATCGTCAGATCGACGATTCGGACCGCGAACCGCCCCGACCACCGTGGCGCCTCCGTGGAGAGCGGAAGATGGTCGACGCCGGCGACCACCAGCGTTGGTGGCTCCGATCGGAGGTCGATGACGAGCTCGCCCTCGAGTTCCGCCAACCGGCGCATCGACAGGGATGGGGCCGCGGGGACCGCTTCGACGGCGGAGATCTGGTCTCTCGCCGGAATCGCTGTGGATGCCTGCATTGCTGTGGATGAACGAGAACGGCTCACTGGCACCGAACCCCAAACGCCGTCGTACGCGACTTCCTGGACCGCTCCTTCATGACCACGTCCCTCCACGTTTCTCATGAGATCTCTGCGTACACACGCTAGCTCAGGTCGGTGACCACACCACGCTCTCGCGGAGCAGGCCTTCGATGCTCGCAGCGTCGTGTCCGAGCTCGGCCAGCAGCGTCACGGTGTGTTCCCCGAGCAGGGGCGCTCCCGCCGGGTCCGGTGAGCGCTCGGCCCCGAAACGTGCGGCCGGCCTGGGCTCTCGAATCAAGCCGATGCTGGGGCTGTCGTACGTGACCAGGCTCTCGTTGTGGACGATCTGCGGGTCCTCGTGGACCTGACCCAACGACAGCACCGGTCCGCCGGGCATGTCGTTCGCTCGAAGCCGCTGCAGCGCCTCGGCACTCGTCAACTCGGCCAAGACGGCATCCACAGCCTCGGCCAGCGCCGCCGCATTCAGCTGCCGGTCGCCGTAGGTGGCGAACCGCGGGTCGTCGGCCAGCGCTGGATCGATCGCCGCGCACAAGCGGGGCCAGGTGCTGTTGGTGGCCAGGTTCAAAGTGATGTAGCCATCCTTGGTCTGACGGACCTCGTAGTTCGCCGACATGGGCGGGGTCACGGTGATCCCCTCGCCCTGGAGGGCGTGGTTCCACATCCCATCCGGCCACACGAACTGGAGTCCGGCGCTCACCATGTCGATCTCGAGATGCTGTCCCTCCCCGGTTCGCTCCCGATGCAGGAGCGCTGCCGTCACGGCCTGGGCCACCGTCAAGGCGGTCGCCTTGTCGATGGTCAGGTTCTTGGTCAACTGCGGCGCTCCACCTCCGCCCTCGAAGGCGGCCAGCCCGGTGACGCCTTGGATCACGAAGTCGTACACCATCTGATCTGCGTACGGCCCCGTGGCCCCGAAGCCACTGACCGACACGTAGACCAGCCGAGGATTCCTCGCGAGCATCGCCTCTGGCCCGACGCCCATACGTTCGGTCGCCCCCGGTCGGAAGTTCTGTATGAAGACGTCGGCGCCCTCGATCAGCTCGATCAGGAGATCCCGGCCGGCATCGGTCTTCGTGTTGAGCGCAATCGAGCGTTTCCCACGGTTGCAGGCATGGAAGACCGACCCCATCCCGTTCCGGATGTTGCCCAATCCGCGCATCCGGTCACCGGTCCCGTTCGCTGCTTCGACCTTGACGACGTCGGCGCCCTGATCGCTGAGCAACGAGGCCGCCATCGGAGCAGAGATCATCTGCGCTGCCTCGATCACGCGGATACCGGCCAGCGGACGGGCCACGTCTGGTGAAACCATGCCCAGTGTCTAGGGCTTTTGCGGCGTGGCCGCCAAGCGACCAACCTGTCTGCTCGTGCCACCTCCGACTCACGACCCGTCGAGACCAGCACCCAGCGTTGCCCCCTTCGATCCGGACGCGGTGCCGGTACTCCCGGCGGCAACGGTGATGCTGGTGGACGATCGACCCGCAGGAGACGGTTCGCCCCCGTCGCTCCACGTCCTGATGGTCCAGCGCACGGCCAGATTGGTGTTCGCCCCCGCGGCGTGGGTGTTCCCGGGCGGCCGGGTCGATCCGGAGGACCACGCCGATCAGTTCGACGACATCTGCGACGGGCTGAGCGATGTCGAGGCGTCGTCGATCCTCGACGTCGACCACGGAGGGCTCGCCTGGTGGATCGCCGCATGCCGAGAGACCCTCGAGGAGGCCGGCCTTCTCCTGGCATCGAATCTGGATGCCCTCGATGGTGTCGACATCATCGATTTCCGGGACCGGGTGCGAGACGAGGAGAGCATTTTCGTCGATCTGCTCATCGAGCACGAGCTGCGCATCGACGCCACCCTGATCGAGGAGGTCGCCCGCTTCATCACCCCACACGGATCACCACGCCGCTTCGACGCCCGCTTCTTCGTCGCTCACCCACCGGACGGACAGGTACCGCATCACGACGAGGGCGAGATCGTCGGTTGGGAATGGGTCCAACCCGCCGATGCCCTTCGTCGATGGAGGGCAGGCGAGTTCGAGATGATCTCGCCGACCGTGCGAATGATCGAATGCCTGACTCGCTACAAGAGCGCAGACCAGGTGATGGCCACCGCCGGGGAGCGTCGGCCCTACCAGCGGGTGCGCGTGGTCGACCCGGCCGGTGAGTATCGAGTGGTCCTGCCGGGCGAGGACGGCTACGCCACGGCCGAGCTCGAGGTGGAGTCCGGCTGGGTCCGCTTCTGAGTCCGCTCCCCCATTCTGCGGCATCTGACCCGCAGTTCTGCGGCCCACTACCACAGAACGGGGGCGGAGAACAACAGAACGGGGGCGTAGACCCCCTAGCCTCATTGGGTGACTCAAACTCGTGAACGATCCGACATACGCAATGTGGCGATCGTTGCCCACGTCGACCACGGCAAGACCACCCTCGTCGATGCCATGCTCAATCAATCCGGTGCCTTCCGAGCCAATGAGGAAGTGACCGACCGCGTCATGGACTCCGGCGATCTCGAACGTGAGAAGGGCATCACGATCCTCGCCAAGAACACGTCGGTCGTGTGGAACGACATCACGATGAACATCGTCGACACCCCCGGCCACGCCGACTTCGGCGGCGAGGTCGAACGAGCACTCACCATGGTCGACGGGGTCGTCCTGCTGGTCGATGCCGCCGAGGGACCCCTCCCCCAGACCCGTTTCGTGCTCCGCAAGGCGCTCGCCCGCGACCTTCCGGTGATCCTCGTGATCAACAAGGTCGACCGTCCGGACGCCCGAGTGGAGGCCGTCGTCGACGAGGTCTACGAACTGTTCCTCGACATCGACGCCCGCGACGATCAGATCGACTTCCCGATCGTGTACTGCGCTGCCCGCGACGGCTGGGCCACGACCGAGCTCGGCGGGAAGGGCGAGGACCTCGAGCCCCTGTTTCACCTGCTCGCCGACCACATCCCGGCACCCAGCTACATCGAGGGACACCCGCTCCAGGCATGGGTCACCAACCTCGACGCGTCGCCGTACGTCGGCCGCCTCGCCCTCTGTCGGGTGATGAACGGCACCCTCACGAAGGGTCAATCACTTGCCCTCAGTCGGGTCGACGGTTCGGTCAGCCGAGTCAAGATCTCCGAGATGTACCTCACTCGTTTCCTCGAGCGAGTGCCGGCAATGTCGGCGGGCCCGGGCGATCTCGTTGCCATCGCCGGCATCGAGGACATTCTGATCGGCGAGACCCTCGTCGACGCTGAAGATCCTCGCCCCATGCCGGTGATCGCTGTCGACGAGCCCGCCCTGTCGATGACCATCGGCACCAACACCTCGCCGCTGGCCGGCAAGGACGGCGACAAGCTCACAGCCCGGATGGTGAAGGACCGCATCGACCGCGAACTCGTCGGCAACATGAGTCTTCGAGTCCTCAACACCGAACGCCCGGACGCCTGGGAAGTCCAAGCTCGTGGTGAGCTCCAGCTGGCCATCCTCGTCGAGCAGATGCGCCGCGAGGGCTTCGAGCTGACCGTCGGCAAGCCGCAGGTCGTCATCAAGGAAGTCGACGGCAAGGTCCACGAACCGGTCGAACGAGTCACCATCGATGTGCCAGAAGAGCACCTCGGTGCAGTCACCCAACTCCTCGCCGCCCGGAAGGGCCGCATGGAGAACATGGTCAACCACGGCACCGGCTGGGTCCGCCTCGACTACCTCGTGCCCTCACGCGGGCTCATCGGCTTCCGCACCGAGTTCCTCACCGAGACCCGAGGTACCGGCGTCATCAACCACACATTCGAGGACTTCGAGCCGTGGTTCGGAGAGCTTCGCACCCGCCGCACCGGCTCGCTGATCGCCGACCGCAACGGCCCTGTCACCGCCTACGCCCTGATGGCCCTGCAGGAGCGGGCGCAAATGATGGTGGAGCCGACCGCCGATGTCTACAACGGCATGATCGTCGGCGAGAACAGCCGCTCCGAAGACATGGAAGTCAATGTCTGCAAGGAGAAGCAGCTCACGAACCACCGCGCCGCCGCTTCCGACGCCACGGTGAAGCTCACCCCGCCGAAGGTGCTCAGCCTCTCGAGTTCATCTCAGACGACGAGTGTGTGGAAGTCACGCCCAACCACACGCGCCTGCGCAAGGTCGCACTCGACCCGCACGAGCGAGCTCGACGCCAGAAGCAGCTCAAGGCCGAGCGCCAGGCAGAAAACGCCTGACCCATCCCCTGCTACGCCCCCCGTCCTGCGGCACGTGACCCCCACAAATAGGGCCCGATGCCGCAGAACGGACATGCGGCAGAACGAAAAGGGAGTGTCAGCCCTCGCCGAGCACGCAGGCGAAAGCGAGTTCGGTCACGATGGTTTCCTCTTCCGGGGTGAGCGATCCGCGATCGTCGAGCCGGTCCTCGCCGATCTGATCCTCGAGGCCGTCGACCACGCACGTGGCCTGCTCCGTGGTCAGCCCGCCCTCGACAAAATCGTCGATTGCGCCGGCGCGGTCGTAGCCACCCGAACAAGCCGAGGCCAGACCTGCGGCCACGAGAACGACGGGGAGCATGCGATAACGCTTGTTCATTGCTGATTCCTTCTGTTGGTGTGTGCCAGGAGAGGTTCCGGGCATGTGGGATCGACCGCTGGTGTTCGGCGGCCGGGTGGAGAGAGGGAGCACGACAGCTACTCGGTCTGGAAGGCCGACAACGGGATGTCGCAGGTATCGAGCGTCGCAAGGAAACCCGAGACGGCCTCTGGACTGAGATCGTCTGGATTGACCGACATCTCGGCGAGAACCGTGATGTCGGTGTTGTCGAGGAAGCAGGCCGCCTGTTCGGCACTCACGCCGGGAGAGGTGCGAATGAACCCCTCGATGAAGGCCTCGCGGCCGACCTCGGTGTTCAGGATCTCCTCCATCGCGGAGAAGTCACCGCTGGCGATCGCCTCGGAGAATGGATCGGTCGGTGTGTCGTCGCCTCCGGCGGCCTCGTCACCACCGCCATCGATGACGGGAGCGGGGCCACAGAGAGCCAGATCGTGGTCCTGGACCGCGGTGATCGCCCCGTTGACCGTTGCGTCGCTCAGGATCGGGGATAAGGCCAGGACGCCGGAGTCGTAGCTCGCGGCCTGGAGCTCGGTGCGGAGGTCGACATAGGCGGTGCGCCGCACGGCGAACTGGTTCTCGATCTCGGGCGGTGGTGTCGCTTGTTGGAGGAGCCCGACGAGACCGTCGAAGAAACCTTCGAGGGCGACCGGGTCGTCGAAGTCCTCGAAGGCGGCGTTGAGCTGATCCGCCTCGTGACTCAGCGAGCAGTACACGTCTTGATCGAATGCAGGCGCGGTGGTGGCCGCCGCGGTGGTTGTCGTGGCGGCTTCTTCGACAGTGTCGTCGCTCTCGGAACCGATGGCGTCCTCGACGGCCGCGCAGCCCGAAACCGAGATCGTCAACAGACCGATCGCCACCGTGAATGCAGCTCTGGCACCGCGTGCGCGCCATGTCGCTCGCTCGACAAACATGGTTCCCTCCTCGTCGTCCAGAAGAACGCTAGCAGGGCCGCTTCATGTCGGGCGACAGGCTTCTGCGGGCTGTGGGGTTGGCCGCCGTCGTCCGCCGACCACCGGGATGCACTTGGAAGTGCAGGTGGGGTGGCGTTGTTCTGGCATTGCCGGTGTTGCCGACCGTCCCAACGAGCTCTCCGGCGACGACCCGTCGATCCTCGCCGACGAAGGAATCGAGGTGTGCGCCGTAGTAGAAGGTGCCCGAATCCCCGTACAGGCCGAAGGACATGCCGCCGAGTTCGTTCCAGAACAGCACCAGCTCCCCTGACTCAGGAGCGACAACGGGCGATCCGACCGGGGCGAACATGTCGACGCCCTTGTGGCTTCGAGCGCCACCGTCACGGTCGGCGCCGAAGGTATCGACGAAGCTCGACCCCGGTGCCGGGCAGACGAACGCCGCATCGGGAGCCAGCGTCGCCACGATCCCATCGAGCGCACACAGCGTCGACACAGCCGCCTCACGGTCGAATCGTGCGGTGACTCGGTACGTCGGGAGCTGCCTCGAGCCTTCGTCGAGGAACACGCGATCGAATCGCCGAGCACGCCAGTGGAAGACGTCCTCGTCGTTCACATCCCGCTCGACGACGTAATCGAGACCCGAGCCCGTCGGGCCACCAATCCACTCGATGAGATAACCGCCGTCTTCGACTTCGATGGAACACTCGAACCGGCCGCTGTTGCCCCGACCCCAGGTGCATGGCACGGTCGCCAAGACCTCGCCGTCGCCGATCATCACCACGCGATACTCGAGCATGCTGGTCGCTCGATCGAGGGGCGCCTCGACCTCTTCATCGGGAACCAACCCGGCGAGGTCGGTGTCGGTCCATACCCCGCTCGACGCATCGGTCTCGCCCCGCAGCTCGAACTGCTCGACACCGGCAACGGACCGCTCGACGATCACCTGCTCAGCCGCGCTCGCCACCGAGGCCCAACTGACGACGACGCCATCCGGCGAATCGGAGAACTGACAACTGACCGGGCCGTCACCGATCCCCACCGAGGCGGCGGGCGTGGCCACGACACCAAGGGTCGCTGCGAACACCGCGAACGACGCGACCACAGTCGCGCGTCGTCTCGACGATCTCACGCTCCGATCGATCCGCCTGGACACTTGCACCTCCGGTACGGCACAAGCGTAGCGAACCTGGGTCAAACAGACGAGGCCGAATGGCCCAGAACCGACTCATCTGGGCTCATCTTGAGCAGCATCACCCAGCCAAGAGCGCTCATCACGGCCGCTCCGGCGATGGCCGAGCGATAGCCGGCTGCGTCGATCAGCACGCCGGCGAGCGGCGGGCCGGCCAGACTGCCGATGGCGGCCGAGGTGTAGAGCGTGCCGAGCACACCCCCGATGCCCTCCATGCCGAACCGCACGGCGACCACGGCCGGGCCGATGGCGATGAACCCGCCGTAACCGATGCCGAGCGCACCGGCGTAGACGACCAGCAACCAGTAGCGGTCGCCGGCGACCAACCACACCAGGTGGCTGCCGGCCATCAAGACGTAGGACAGCCGGTAGAGCCGCACCGGACCGATCCGATCGGCCAGGCTCCCCAACCCGAGCCGGCCGAGGACGCTCATACCTCCGATCACGCCGACCAGGGTCGCCGAGGCCACGGGGGCGGCGCCCTGATCCTCGGCGTACGACGCAAGGAACACGAAGGGGACGAACAGACCGAACGTGACGCTCAGCGTCGCGAAGTACAGCGTGGCGAAGTCGCCGATCCGCATCAGGTCGCGAAACGACCGCAATCCCGGCGACGGCTGCGCCGCCGGGCCGGGTCGAGCGACCACCGCGCACCCGCAGAGGAGCGCGCCACCACCAATCGCGTAGATCACGAAGGTCGTCTGCCACGACGTCGCCGTGATGAGGGCGGCCGACAGCGGTGAACCAATGAGCGTGCCGAGGCCGATCCCGGCGACGCTCACCCCGAGCGCAAGGGCCCGCCGCTCTACGAACCAGCCGCCCACCGTGGCCACCATCGGTACGTAGCCGCAGGCAATGGCGACCCCGACACCAATGCCATAGCTGAGGTACGCCATCACGATGCTGGTCGCCTGGGATGTCACCAGCAGGCCGACACACAGCGCCCCGGCGCCGAGCAGCAGGACGGGCCGCGGACCCACTCGATCGGCGAGCGCGCCGGTGAAGGGACCCAACGCGAACGACAGGCTGATGGTGATCGAGAACACCAAGGCCGTGGCACCGCTGCCGGCACCGAACTCAGCCGTGATGGACTCGAAGAAGGCTCCGAAGCTGTAGCCGACACCAAAAACCGTGAGCATCGACACCATTGCGGCGCCGACTTGCACCCAGGCGACCCGCGAATCGAGCTCTGCACTCCCAGCGGTTGCTCGTCCTTCCACGGCGCCGAGCCTCCCACACAGCCCGGCACTTCATCCAACGACTGCCGGTCGCCAGCGTGATCAGGACAGCGTGATCAGGACGGCGCGGCAGCGAAGGTGATGTCGCAGGTGACCAGCAGTTCCATCAACTCGGCGAATTGCTCGTCGTCGGGGGCGTCGCCTTCACCGAACACGACGAAGAGCCCGGGAGACACACGGTCGAAGAAGCAGACGGCTTGGTCCTCGGTGAGGCCCTGATCCACCATCTCCTCGAGAACGAGTGGCCGCATGACTTCGCTGGACCGCATCGCCTCGAACAGTTCCTCGGTCATCTCGACACCGTCGAGATCGTCGAAACTGTCGACGTCATTCAGATCGATCGGCGCCGACTCGGTGTCGACCGTCTCGGACATCTCGTCAGACGGCGCCTCGACGGCATCATCTTCGACCAGGGCGAGTTCGGTGGCCCCGTCCGATGGTTCGTTGACAAAAGCGGCTGTAGGCGACTCCGTACCCGAACCGCAGGCTCCGAGGGTGAGCGCGCCAACAATGAGGAGACCAATCCATCGGCCTGGTGTGTGAGCATCCATGTTCATTCGACCAGCATCGACAGCTACGAGGCCCGTCTTAAGGACGAAGGTGAGAGTTGATCCGATTGGCCGGCGGCGTGTCCGATGCCGGTCAGGGAGTTCTTCGTCACCGAAAGTCCCGACTCATCGGACCGCTGGCCACCGGGAGCGGTTCGAGTTTCTCGGCCACGATGTTCACCACCGCCCCTTGCCGCTCGCATCGGCCTCGCACCAGCAGGGCAACCGCGTTCCTGGCCACTCGTCGATAACGAGTCCAACACCCAACCGAGATGACCACGTTCATCAAGCCGGTCTCGTCCTCCATGCCCATGAACGTGACCCCAGACGCCGTCGCCGGACGCTGCCGGTGTGTGACCACGCCAGCCACCAGGACCTTCGTGCCGTGCTCGACCATGTGCAGCTGATCGGCAGGGATCACCCCCATCTCGGCGAGCCGGTCTCGGAGGAATCGGGTGGGGTGACCGTTGGCTGCCACTCCGGTGGCCCACAGATCGGCCATCGCTTCCTCCTGCTCGCTCATGCCGGGAAGCTGAGGGGCGACCATGCCGGTGACGATCCCCGCCAGCTTGTCGTCGCCGCCATGCACCACGGCACCGGCGGTCCACAGATCCTGCCGACGCCGCGAGCCGCTGCTCGGTCCACCACCACTCCCTCCACCACCACTCGGTCCACCACCGGCCAACATCGGCTCGTCACGAGGTAACCCATCAAAGGCACCGGCCGTGGCCATCGCTTCGAGTTGCTCCACATTCAATGGCCGCTCCGGGCACCCCCGCCGAGCAACGTCTTCGATCGATTCGTATGGCCCGTTGGCGGCAACCCCCTCGGCCACGTCTGCACCGACATGACGGATCGAGTCGAGCCCCATACGAACCGACCAACCATGGTCCCAACGCTCCCGCTCGACCTGCGCGGCACCCTCGGGATCACCGAAGCCGGAGATCGGCGGTGCCGTGACGCCTTCGGTCGACCGTTCCAGCACCGCACCGGCGCCTGAGCGATTCACACACGGCGGCAAGGTGACGACCCCATGCCGGCGCGCATCCTGCACCAACGAGTGCGGCGAGTAGAAACCCATCGGCTGGGCATTCAACAGGGCAGCACAGAAGGCGGCCGGGTAGTGCAGCTTGATCCACGACGAGGCGTAGACCAGATAGGCGAAGCTGATCGAGTGACTCTCGGGGAAGCCGTAGTTGGCGAACGCCACGAGCTTGTGCCAGATCTCCTCACCGATGTCGTCAGTGATCCCTCGTTCCCGCATGCCGTCGAAGAGTCTGGTCTTGAGCCGTTCCATCTTGGCCCGGCTCCGTTTCGAGCCCATGGCCCGACGCAACTCGTCGGCCTCGGCTGCCGTGAACCCCGAGACGTCGATCGCCATCTGCATCAACTGCTCCTGGAACAGCGGAATGCCGAGCGTCTTCTCGAGTGAGTTCTCGAGCAACGGATGGAGATAGGTCACCGGCTCCTGGCCGTTGCGACGGCGGATGTACGGATGTACCGAACCCCCCTGGATCGGGCCGGGGCGGATGAGGGCGATCTCCACCACGAGGTCGTAGAAGGTGCGCGGCCGCAGTCTGGGCAGCGTGCTCATCTGGGCCCGGCTCTCGACCTGGAACACACCGACAGAGTCAGCCCGGCACAACATGTCATAGACCGCAGGATCCTGTTCGAGAGCAGCCAGATCGAGCGTTGGTGAGCCGTCGACATCGGCCATCCCCAGCGCCTCGAGCGTTGCCGGGTGATGAGCCTCGATGAGATCGACGCTGTAGTGCAACGCCGACAACATTCCGAGACCGAGCAGGTCGAACTTGACCAGCCCCGCTGCGGCACAGTCCTCTTTGTCCCACTGCAGGACAGTCCGGTTCTCCATCCGTCCCCACTCGACCGGACACACCTCGATGACCGGTCGGTCACACATCACCATGCCGCCGGAATGGATGCCGAGATGACGGGGCAGATCCTCGAATTGGACGGCCAGCTCGATCACATCATCTGGCAGTTCGTTGTCCTGACTGGTGAGTGAGCTCCAGCCGGACAGGCTCTTGGAGAACGCATCCTGCTGGCCGGGGGCATACCCCAGCGCCTTGGCCGCATCCCGAACAGACGATTTCGCCCGATAGGTGATGACGTTGGCCACCTGCGCAGCGTGACGGCGACCATGCCGCTCGTAGACGTACTGGATCGCCTCCTCCCGTCGGTCGGACTCGATGTCGAGATCGATGTCCGGTGGACCATCTCGCTCCGGGGCGAGGAACCGCTCGAACAACAACCCGAGGCTCACCGCATCAGCTTTGGTGATGCCAAGCACGTAACACACCGCCGAGTTGGCGGCCGATCCCCTGCCCTGGCACAGGATCCCGGCCTTGCGGCAGAACTCGACGATGTCCCACACCACGAGGAAGTAGCCGGGGAACTCGAGGTGTTCGATCAAATCGAGTTCGTGGTCGAGCTGCGCCCACGCGCCAGGGACGTACTCGTCATGACGGGGGCCGTATCGAGCAACCCCGGACTCGTCGACCAACTGTCGCAGGTACACCATCTCGCTGACCGGGTTCCCGGCAGCATCCGGCGGGCACGGGAAGGGCGGCAGGTTGGGAGCCATGAGTCGGAGATCGAACGCACAGGCCAGACCGAGCTCGGCCGCCCGTTCGACCACGCCGGGGTATCGGACGAACCGGCGGGCCTGCTCGTCGCCGGAACGGAGATGAGCACCGGACGCGGCGGGAAGCCAGCCTTCGACTTCGTCGAGGCTGCGCCGGGATCGGACCGCTGCCATCGCCGTGGCGAGGCGGCGTCGTGCCGGGAAGGCGTAGTGAACGTTGTTGGTGGCGAGGACGTCGACCCCGGACCGCATTGCGATCTCGACCAACGCATCGTTGCGAACACTGTCGAGCGGCGCACCGTGATCCCAGAGTTCGACCGAGACGTTTGACCGACCGAACCGATCGATCAGGTGATGGAGCTCACGTTCAGCAGCGGCCGGGCCCTCACGTTCGAGTGCTCGGGGGACCGCACCCTTCCGACAACCAGTGAGCACCATCCAGTGGTCGGCCTCGCCCGGCTTCAACCAGCGATCGAGACTCGACATGCTCATCCGAGGGGCACCCTTCTCCCCCGCCAACTGCGCCTCGCTGATGACCCTTGCCAGTGCGGCATACCCGATGGGGTCGCGGGCGAGCACGAGCAGATGACCGCCATCGGGGTCGGCCTGTCCTGGTGTGATGTCGAGCTTGTCGATCGTGAGCTCGGCACCGAAGACCGTGGGGAGGCCGACGTTGCGCGCTGCCTCGGCAAACCTGACCACGCCGTAGAACCCGTCGTGATCGGTGACCGCAAGAGCGCTCAGGTCGAGACGAGCGGCCTCCTCGACGAGCTCTTCCGGCGACGACGCCCCGTCGAGAAAGCTGAAGCCGGTGTGGCAGTGGAGTTCGGCATACCGATGGCGACTTGGTCGACGAACGAATGCCGGCGCTTCGTACGGCGTCCGCTTCCGGGACCAGGCGGGACTGTCCCCACCATCGGCCCCTTCCGGACGTGCGGGTGGGCCGACCGAATCCGTGTTGATTGAATCACTGAGCGTCTGTTCGATGGTGCGCCACGGCACCGGCGGATTCCCGAACCCCATCCGCCGACTGTATCGAACACCTGTTCGATCGCGCCAGAGCAATCCGTTCACTGGTGCCGGAGCGGCGTTTCAGTTCGAAGCCACCGGCGATCAGTTGTCGAGTGCCGCCAACACCGCAGCGGCCTGGACGGCCCCCATCCCCCGATGGGCCACCTGCTCCCCCGGTGCCAATCGCACGTAATCGACGAAGCGGCGCCGACGATCCCCGTCGGCCACAAAGGTCGCGAGCGAGCACTGCTGCGTCGCGATGGTGAAGACGATCCGCCCACTCTGCGGCAACGCCCGCAATGTCTGCCGTTCGCTGCGGACGAAAAGGCGGTCGAGCACGTCGGCGCCTGTGATCACCGGGTCGCCGTCGACCGGACGTTCCGGCTGGTACAGATCGGGATCCGGGTGAACGAACCAATTGCGTCGCATCACGATTCGGTCACCGAGTCGATCGAGCAGTGAGGTGATCCGATCGGCCAACACCGGATCGTATGCCGCGACCGGGCCGTGGACCTCACGCATCGGTCGACCGACGCGATCGGCGAAACGCCATCGCGAGGGAAAACACAGGACGCCACCCTCGAGTTCCCATTCGATCGGTCCGCGCCGGAGCAAGCACAGATCTTCGGCCACCGACGTGCCGAGCCATGTCCACATGGCCCGATCGCGATCGTCGGCGGAATCGGGCGCGACCGGTACGGCTCGGCCGGTCGCTTCTCCCACCATCGCCGCCAGCTCGACGACGGCGTCGCTCGCTGCGGTCGGTACGACGAGCACGTCGTCCGGCCGTTCCTGCATGAGCTTCGTGCGAAGCGGAAGACAGGAGGTATCACCAGTCAGCCACGGTCGGTCACCAAGGGCACGCGTCCCCATGCGCAGCCACATCGAGCCGGGATCGAGATCGATCTCGTCGAACCAAACCTCTGACTCGTCGTGCGGACCCGGCAACATCAGCTGTCGAGGGTTCGTCCCGTGCCGCGGGCCGAGCCGACCGATTCGGTGATGGTGTCGTCGTACGGCTGGAGGAAACAAACAACCTCGCGATCACCATCGACCCAGGTCTCGGCCGTTGGCAGCAGGCCATCGAGCCCGTACCAGCTGTCGGCGTAGATCACCCCCGCATACGCTTCGAACGCATCGAAGCACCCAGACTCGGCCTCGGCCTGGACAGCGTCAGTGTCGAACGCTTCCAGATCGACGTCGAACACGTGGAAGATCTCGATGCCGTGCGGCTCATCGCACGAGATCGCCTCGACTTCCTCGATGAGATCGTCGCTGGGCAGCTGGAGGTAGCACTCCCCGACCGAGAGATCGAAGACGCTCTGCGTGCCGCCGACTGCAGCGGTGGTGCTGGTGGCCGAATCGGCAGCCGTGGTCGCCGGGGCCGCAGTCGTCGTGGTCGTATCGACGATTGCCTCCTCATCATCGCCGCCGCCCTGGGCAAGCAGCGCAGCGCCTCGTGCCGTCCCGCGGGTCGTGCCACCGGCCTTGGGTGTCGCGAGGCAGATCACTTCGCGGTCGTCCTGCTCCCACGACCCCGCAGACGGCTGCAGTCCGTCGAAGTCGTAGAACGACTGTTCGTAGGCCGCACCCATGTACGGCTCGAAGGCGTCGGTGGCTGCGGTCTGCACGGCAGCCGCGTCGAATGCTGCGAGCTCGACGTCGAACTCGTGATAGATCTCGAATCCGTGATCGTCTGCACACGGCACCGCCCGGACTGTCGATACCTCTCCGGTCGGGAGGTCGACGAAGCAGTCGCCGACGTTCAGATCGAACACACTGATGTCGCCGCCCTCGATCACGTTGCCATTGGCGTCGCGAACCGTGCCGTCATCGCTACCGCCGCATGCAGCCACCGCAACGGCGCAAACTCCGGCAAGAACCAGTCGTCGGATACCAATCATCACGAACCCTCCTCGATCGACCTCGAACCGCCGTCGGGACAGTTCGTGGCTTTGATTGCATTCTTCTTCGCACCATCATCGGTCCTGACACACCGCATGTGACGCATTTCGGAGATTGGGCACCACGTATGGATCAGCAAGGAACGATGCGGTTGGTCGCCCTAGCCTGGCGGAATGTCAGTTGACTGGACGATCGAGGACGTCGCAGCGCGACCCATCGAGCAACTCGAGACGGCCGTCCTCGATGCCGTCGGAAGCGTCGGCGCCATGGTCATCGCGTTTTCGGGCGGAGTGGATTCTGCGCTCGTCCTCGCTGCCGCCAGCCGTCGGCTTGCCGCCGATGACGTCCTCGCCGTCACCGCCGATTCGGCATCCCTTTCAAGTGGGGAGCTCGACCATTGTCGATCGCTCGCCGCCGCGCACGGCGTGGCGTGGCGGGCCGCTTCCACTGACGAATTGCTCGACGAGCGATATCTCCGTAACGACGGGGACCGATGTTTCTGGTGCAAGTCGGCACTCATGGACCAGCTCGAACCGATCGCCGCCCAGCGCTCGGCCACGATCGTGCTCGGCGTCAACGTCGACGACCTCGGCGACCATCGACCCGGGCAGGACGCGGCGCGGGAACGCGGCGCTCGATTCCCGCTGGTGATGGCCGGCATGAGCAAAACTGAGATCCGCCGCCTGGCCCACCATTGGGCGGTGCCGGTGTGGGACCGACCAGCCATGCCCTGCCTGTCGTCGCGCATCCCCTACGGCACTCCGGTGACCGTCCCGCTGCTCAGCCGAATCGATCGCGCCGAACACGCACTGCGGGCCCTCGGTCTCGACGACGTACGCGTCCGCCACTACGGAGACACGGCACGCATCGAACTGCCGGCCGTCGATCTCGTGCGGGCGGCAGAAATGAGCGTCGAGATCGACGCTGCAGTCCGCAACGCCGGCTATCGCTACGTCACTCTCGATCTTGCCGGCCTCCAAAGCGGCAACCTCAACGGCGCGCTCTCAGAATCGGAACGGCCGATGACCGGACTCCGAGACCGATGACCCAGGCCAACCCCAGTCACCGACTCGACCTCGGGCGCACCGAAAGACTCGGCCTGCCCGAGGCGATCTACTGCGCCGGTAAGTCCGTCGATCAATGCGTCGACATCGTTGGCAGTCTCTTGACCGCTGGGACCGACGCGATCATCGCCACACGTGCGACCGAGGATCAGCAACGCGCCTTGAACGCGTTGGGCCCCGATGATCACGCCGGTTCCACGCTCACGTGGCGCCACCGTCAGACGTCCGGCCGATCAGCGTCCGTCGTCAGCGCCGGGACCAGCGACCTCCCGGTTGCCGACGAGGTTCGCCTCGTCCTGGCCGCCATGGGTCACCGAGTCACCGCGATCACCGATGTCGGTGTCGCCGGGCTCCATCGCCTCACCGACGCGCTCCCCGAGATAACCGACCACGACGTGGTGATCGCCATCGCGGGGATGGAGGGTGCCCTTCCCACCGTGCTCGCCGGCTTGATCCCTCACCCGATCGTGGCCGTTCCGACCTCCGTCGGGTACGGCACTGCGTTCGAGGGCATGACCGCGCTGCACTCGATGCTGGCATCGTGCGCGCCAGGGATCAGCGTCGTCGGAATCGACAACGGGTACGGAGCCGCCTGTGCTGCTCACCGGTTGCTGTCGGCGATCGCAAGATGACTGACCCGAACGCGGTCGCCTCGGCGTCACTCCACCTCTGGGTCGATCCCGGCTTCGGAGCATCTGGCGACATGCTCCTCGGCGCCTTCGCCGACTACCTCGATCGTGTCAGTTCACGGAGCGGAGGCGTCGGGGAAACCGCCATCGAGCACCTCCGCCACCTCGATCAACTCGGCATCGACGGTTGGTCGTTGCGACCGGAGCTGGTTGTTCGCTGCGGTCTCTCCAGCGTCCGGATGCACGTCGAAACCGATGAGACATCGTCGCCACGACACTGGAGCGAGATCGATCGACTCCTCGCAGATTCCGACCTGACCGAGGCCGTCCGCGCCGGGGCCAGAGCCACGTTCCGACGCCTCGGCGAGGTCGAGGCCGAACAACACGGCGTCGAACTCGAGGAGGTCCACTTCCATGAGGTCGGTGCTGTCGACTCCATCGTCGACATCGTCGGCACCTGGATCCTGCTCGACGCCATCGGCCCGGCCACGATCACCGTCGGACCTGTCGGTCTCGGACACGGCACCGTGGTTGCGGCGCACGGAACCCTCCCACTTCCTGCTCCGGCCACGATCGGACTCCTCACCGGTGCCCCGACCCGAGGGCTCGACATCGAAGCCGAGACCTGCACCCCGACGGGTGCTGCCCTCCTGGTGTCGATCGCCGATCGATGGGGTCCTCTGCCGACCGGCGTGATCGTCGCGTCTGCTCGTGGTGCCGGGGGGCGGGATCCGCACACCCACCCGAACGTCGTCACGGTGGTCGGCGTGAAGACTGCGGACACGCTGACATCGGGGATCGAGGGAGCGCACATCGAGGGAGCGCACATCGAGGCGGCGCTGCTCATCGAGTGCAACATCGACGACGTCACCCCCGAAGTTCTTGCCCACACGGTGCAGCGTCTGCTCGATGCCGGTGCCGCCGATGCGTGGATCGTTCCAATCGTCATGAAGAAGGGTCGGGCCGCCAGCGAGATCCGAGTCCTCACCGACCACCAACACCATGACGACCTCGTTTCCCTCCTCCTGAGTGACACCGGTTCGCTTGGATGTCGCACGGTCGACGCGACCAAGCGGGTCCTGCCTCGGACCTTCCACGATGTCGAAATCCGGGGCCACACCGTTCGGGTGAAAGTCGGACCTCACTCCGCAAAACCCGAGCTCGACGACCTCGTTGCCGCGTCGACAGCGACCGGCCTCTCGGTCCGGCAACTCGACCTCGAAGCCCGGCTCGCCTGGGAGCAAACCTGACAAACCGCGTGGCGGCCGACAGAATGACTTCATGAACGAGGCGACCACCACCGAGCCGGCGACCTCCCGCTCCAAGGTTCCCGTTGCGACTCGTCGCCGGGTTGGTCGGGCATGGCGGGAGATTCGTCGAGGCGCTGCGGCCAGCCGAATCAAGGACCTCTTCTACGGGATCGGTTCGGACGGCATCGACATGGCGTTGGCCGATGCACTGAGTGTGCTCGTGCAGAGCGGACCGATGCGCATGGGCGAGTTGGCCGAGGCGCTGCACATCACGCCGGCCACCGCGACGCGAGCCGTCGACTGCCTCGTCGACCGTGGATTCGCCGAACGTGTCAAGGCCGTCGATGACCTTCGTTCGATCCTCGTGTCCGCCAGCGATGACGGGAAGGCTCGTTACGAAATCATCGCGGTCCAGATCAACTCCGGACTCAACCAGATCCTCGGTCAATTCAGCGAGACCGAGCAGAACCAGTTGGCGGACCTCCTCGAACGTTTCGTCGTCGCCGTCGACCAATACGTCGAGAGCGAAGTCGGCCCATCCTCGACGTGACGAGCTGATTCCGGCCCACTACGGTCCGGCGCATGAAAGCTGCCGTTCTCAACTCCGTCCCAGGCCAACTCGACATCGAAGACATCGAACTCGGGAGTCCGGGGCCCCGTGAGGTGCTGGTACGAACGGTCGCCGCCGGCGTCTGCCACAGCGACCTCCACTTCATGGAGGGGCTCTATCCCCATCCCTGTCCCGCTGTGCTCGGCCATGAATCGGCCGGCATCGTCGAAGAGGTCGGATCGGCTGTCCACTACGTCAAGCCGGGTGACCACGTCATCACGTGCCTGTCGGCGTTCTGCGGACATTGTGAGCAATGCCTGAGCGGCCACATGAGCACCTGCGAGCTGAAGGCCACCGAACTCGTTCGCCAGCCGGGCGAAGCGCCACGCATCACCCGCAACGGCGAACCCGTGCACCAGTTCCTCCATCTGTCATCCTTCGCCGAGAAGATGTTGATCCACGAACACGCCCTGGTGAAGATCGACGAGGAGATGCCCTTCGCTCAGGCCGCCCTCATCGGCTGCGGCGTCACCACCGGGCTCGGTGCCGTGTTCCGCACGGCCAGGGTCGAACCCGGCACCACGGTGGCCGTCATCGGCTGCGGCGGGATCGGCCTCTCGGCCATCCAGGGCGCACGGATCGCCGGAGCCAACAAGGTCATCGCCATCGACATGAACCCGTCCAAGCTCGAGTTGGCGCAGAGCCTCGGCGCCACCCACGTCATCAACGCATCGGAGGTCGACGCGGTCGAAGCCGTGAAGGACCTCACCGGCGGCGGCGTGCACTACAGCTTCGAAGCCGTCGGCATGAAACCAACCGCAGAGCAGGCGTTCAAGATGCTGCGCCGACGGGGTCAGGCCACGGTCATCGGGCTGATCCCCGTCGGGACCTCCATCGAGATCCATGGTTTGGAATTGCTCGACGAGAAGGTGCTCACCGGATCCAACATGGGATCCAACCAGTTCCGCACCGACATGCCCCGATTCGTCGAGATGTACCTCGACGGTCGGCTCAAACTCGACGAGATGATCTCGAAGACGATCACGCTCGAGCAGATCAACGACGGTTTCGCCGACATGAAGGCGGGCAACGTCGCCCGCTCGGTGATCAGCTTCGAGTGAGCTCGGCGCCGGGGACAGACTCGGACCGCACCGCAGGCTCCGCAGCTTTGGGGCCCTCGGCCGGGGGGTCGAACACGTCAGGTTGGGAGACAACGACCGAGGCGTTCGACTCGGCTTCATCCAATGGGTGAATCCGGCCGAAACCCTCGGGCTCTCCGGCGACCTCGACGACGAAGTAGAACGCCGCCGATGCGAACGCGACCGCGCCCATCACCATGAACGCCCCGCGCAGACCAATGGCTTCGGCAAGAACGCCGAGCGGTGCCGACGCGATGCCGAAGCCGGCGAAGGACAACTGCATCAGCGACTGCACTCGGCCCTGATGCGAGTTGTCCGACATCTGCAGAGCCAGCGTGTTCGAGAGCGACTGATAGGCGGTGGTTGCGCCGCCGACGAGAAGGACGACGGCGAAGGCCGACCAGAAGTTCGGTGTGGCACCCAGGACGATCACGAAGCCGCCGAAGATCATGCCGGCGTAGGCCATCACTCGTTTCGCTTTCGGTGAATCAGCTCGACTGGCCAATGGCACCGAGACAGCAACTGCTCCGAACGCGCTGGCCGAACTGATGATGCCGAGCCAGCTGTCGCCGAGATCGAAGATGTCCTTGATCATGGCCGGCATGAAGGCGACGTAATTGAAGCCGAACATGATCACGAAGAACGACGTCATCACGAGCAGCTTGAGGCTGCGATCGCGGCGCACGTAGCGAACACCCTCGACGATGTCGGAGATAGGGTTCCGCTTGCTCGGCGAGTCGATGGCAACGGTCGGGAGACGGAGAATCGAGATGAAGCTGGCCAACGAGAAGGCGGCAGAGATCAGATAGGCACCACCGATGCCGACAAACGCCACACCGGCCAACACGCCGGCCAACGCCGGGGCGAAGATTCTGGTGGCGCTCATGCTCAGGAGTGACAGGGTGATGGCGTTGCCGAGCTGATCGCGACCGACGAGGTCGGCGGCAAACGCAACCCGGGCCGGGCCGTAGAACCCGAACGAGATCCCTTGGATCGCGCCGGCAACCAGAACCATCCAGAAGGCGATCTGATCGGTGATGACGGCAAACCCCATGAATGCTGCACCGAGCGCCAGTGCACTTTGACTGATCAACAACACGGTGCGTCTGGGGAAGCGGTCAGCGGCCACACCACCGAGTGGTGTTGCGACGAGCATCGTCAGGCCGAAGACGAAGTAGACGAGGCCGAGGGAGCTCTCTCGCTCGGTCAGGTTCCACGCAAGAATGCCGCGGAGCAGAAATTGCATCTGCACCGACATGAACGAGAACACGCCGCCCCACCAGAGAATTCGGTAGTTCGGGATCTTCAGCGAGACGAACGCTGCTCGGAACTCCGCTCTCGCTGAACTCATGCCGAAAGCCGTCGGATGGTCATGTTCGTCGTTGC
>RCMY010000407.1_pt1 | contig 58493 bp, 49 predicted proteins | sample 2041341 | NCBI WGS metagenome assembly RCMY01 (sample SAMN09708234, study PRJNA481090) | Marine sediment metagenome, whole genome shotgun sequencing project.
TGGCAATTGTCAAACGCATTTGTGACTTTTACAAGTTTACAATCGGATACTCGTTTAAAGGAAATAAACATATTTTTACGATTAAGTTTAAATAATCCAAGGCTTAGTTTCTACGTCTTATTATAAATCCACGTCAACTTTAAATTCTCTTTAGAATTGCACCATATTTTCGAGCATTAAAGAAAATTGCTTTTGCATGTATAGAATAATACTCCCCCTAATTTTCTTGTTTTTTACCCTAAATGTTTTTGCCCAAGAAACGGTAACCGTTAGCGGGCAGTTGTTCGATGCCGAAACCAAAGAAACCCTACCGTTTGCCAATGTAGCGGCACACTCCTTTGAAGACAATGCTTTGATAACAGGGGCAATAACCGATTTGGACGGCAGGTTCGAGCTACAGGAAATTCCCTTGGGCAAGTATGAGATCTATTTTTCTTTTTTAGGGTATTCTGGTGCGCAACAAACGCTGTTGGCGGGCGGCTTGAACACCATTTTCGATCTCGGGAAAATAGAACTCGAACCTTCGGCGGAAACCTTGGAGGAAGTAGAGGTTACCGGAAAACAGGCGACCACAAATTCGGATCTTAACAAAAAAACCTTTAGTTTGGCCGAAAACATCGCCCAATCGGGTGGTTCCGTTTTGGATGCCATGAAGACCATGCCCGGGGTCGCCTTTGACCAAGAAGGAAAAGTGGTGCTTCGGGGAAGCGATAAGGTCGTCGTACTGATCGATGGTAAGCAAAGTAGCCTTACCGGTTTTGGCAATCAAAAGGGACTGGCCAACATTCCGGCCTCCAACATCGAGAAAATCGAGATTATCAACAATCCGTCGGCGAAGTATGATGCCAATGGTTTTGCGGGCATCGTAAACATTGTCTATAAAAAGGAAAAACAAACGGGATGGAACGGCGATGTGGGGCTATCCTTCGGATTGGGAGCTTTGGGCAAACGCAAGCCCGATACCAAGATCGATCTGGGTTCTTTTAGCGTCAACCCCAAATTGATACCGAGCATCAACCTGAACTATAAAAAGGACAAGGTCAACTATTTTCTGCAATCGGAATTTATTGTTCAGGAAGCCCTGCCCAACAATGAGTTTACCACCCGTGAGTATGAAGATGGGCGGAATATCATTTCCCAAGTCCCCGAAAACCGGAAGCAGTTCCGTGCTATTATCAACGGCGGAATAGATTATGATCTTGACGACAACAACAGCTTTACTTTCTCCGGACTCTACGATCGCGAAAAACATATCGATACCGCCCAAGTAGCCTTTATTAACCTAAATACGAACACCCGAAACCGCTATTACAATTGGCAAGAGGAAGAGGTTACCCGCTACTTAAATGCCGCTGTAAACTACCGCCATAAATTTGAACAAGCAGGGCATACCTTGAGCGCCAACGCCCAATATACTCAAGGATTGGAAGATGAGACCTATTCCTTGAACGATAGTTCGGCCGTAAGGGTAGGAAGGGACAAAACGAACATCCGTGCCATCGAAAATACCACTAGTATATCTACTGATTATGTCCGTCCCCTAAAGAACGGGCGTGTCGAACTTGGTGCAAAAATGCGCATCCGGAGATTACCTGTGGATTATACGATTACTCCAGGAAACAATTCTATCATCTATCCCAATCTCGGAACGTTTTCCGATTGGGGCGAGAACCTTTATGCAGGATATATGAATTATTTGCTTGAAAAAGAAAAATACGATGTAGAGGCCGGACTGCGTGCCGAACAAACGGACGTTTTTTATGATTTGGATCCCGTGAACATTTATTATCCTGACAATGACGATTACGATTATTTTGAATTGTTTCCAAGCGTCCGGTTTACCTATAAGTTGAACGATAACAATAAACTGTCCGCGTTCTATAATCGAAGGATTGACCGTCCGGGAGAACCAGAACTTCGTATTTTTCCAAAATACGACGACCCTGAACTGCTAAAAGTGGGAAATCCCTATCTCAGGCCGCAGTTTACCGATGCTTTCGAATTGGCGCATAAATATTCGTGGGGAACAGGTTCTCTTTTTTCTGCGGTTTACCATAGAATGATTCAAGACCAGTATATGCGAATTTTCAGCATCGACGACTCCGATCCCGATTACAATATCGTAAACCGAATTTATCAAAATACGGGGAGCGCCACCAATACCGGAATAGAGCTTTTGTTCAGTCAGGATATTACAAACACTTTTAAGGTGTCGGCAAGCTTTAATGGATACATTAATACCATAGATCCTTATCAGGGCATCCTATTGTTTCCTTTTGAACGATCTTTTATAGTCGATGAATCTAACGATGAAGTATGGGATGCTAAACTAACGAGCGAGTTCGTACTGCCTTGGGATGTATCGGCACAGCTGACCGGGGTCTATTATTCGGAAAAGAACATCCCACAGGGCGAGCAATTGGGACGTTCCTCCGTCGATTTCGGACTCAAAAAAACAATTTGGGACAATAAGGGAGAACTGACCCTTGCCGCGACCGATATCTTCAACACCTTCAGTATACGCCAAGAATTGGAAGGGGAAGGTTTTGAAGCCTTTTACGAAAATTACTACGAGACTCAGGTCGTTCGTTTGGGCATGAAATATCGATTTTAGTCTGTTCTTGGCTAAAGTTTTGTTAATAATAATTCCCTTTAGAATTGCTATAGACTTCCTTTAGAATTCGGTCTTACTTTCATCCAATATTTCAAACAAATTAACGATGTGGCGACTTAAAAACGAGATAATCTGGTGGGTCAAAGCTATTTTTCATTTCGTTATGGGAATAATATTTATTGTACCATTTATGATTGCAATGTATCTGGTCTCTAAAGAGAACAACTTATAATCCATTGAAAAAGCAAGGTATTTTTTTGTACAGAGTTTGAAAGACATGAGTAGGATATAGCCAATAAGTCCGGTCATAACATACCCCACTACTAATGTGTTTTGATGAGAGTGGTCGAAGCGAGAGCTTCGACCACTTTCTATATATATGCCTGCCAGTTAGAAATTCAGGTTTTTGTGTCTTTCTTTTCCCCTCTGCTTACGTTAAAATTTGAAGCCGTTGCTACGACTATGCTTTACCTACAAACCTCGGGGTTGCCTTGGCAAAGAAAAAGAACTTCTCAAAATCCCCGAATTTCTAAGTGGCAAGGGTATGAACTGAAATCCATCTTTCACTTTAGATTCCCTTGAGCCCATCTTTAGATTTGGGCGTTACATTTACCCTATAATTCAAATAGGAGTACTAAAAATTTTAAATAATGGAAATTATGAAAAAAGTAAAAATTCTAGGAACCTTGGCTTTGGGCCTATTAATGAGCAGCGGTATGTATGCATTCGGCTCTGGCGACGACGCCCCTAAAATGGTAAAGGATGCATTTTCCAAAAAGTTCCCCACGGTAAAAAAGGTGAAATGGGAATTGGAAAACAAAACCGAATGGGAAGCCGAGTTCAAGATGGAGGGCACTGAATATTCCGCCAACTTTTTAGAGGACGGTACTTGGCAAGAGACCGAGCATGAGATCAAGAGAAAGTCGATTCCCTCAAATGTGAAAACAACCTTGGATACCGAGTTTTCAGAGTATAAGATCGAGGAAGCCGAACTAACGGACACCCCTGAGGGTTCCGTCTACGAGTTCGAGTTGGAAAAAGGGGAAGAAAAAATGGAAGTGGCCATAGATACGAACGGTAAGGTGGTCAACAAAGAATTGAAGGCGGGAGATGATGAGGATAAAGAGTAGTGTTTTAATAGTTCCTGCCGGTCGGGCAGGGTTGGTTTGAGTGTTTGTTGCGGTGGTCGGGACGAAAGTTCCGACCACCATTTTTTAGGATATTACCGGTCTGATTTAGGCAGTGCTTTTTTCTTATGGTTATTAGCTTGGAATGGTCTTGAAATTAGTGCTTTACGCTCTTCTTGTTTCCGGACAATGCCAAAGGACTGATTTAGATTCTTAAAAAAACTTTATTTAGAATCCGCATTTACTGGTCTCAAAAATAGTTTAAGCTATGCACTTTAGTGCATCTACTTTAAATTCTAAAAACTTTTACTTAGTAGCGGCAGCAGTACTAGTGACTGCCAACCGCCACTGCCACTGTAACTTAGATTGTTGTAAAATGAATTTTATTCATTATTTAAAAACTATTTACTTTTAGTGTATAGTGGTTTATTAACACTAGAATTGAATGGCATGAAAACTTAAATTATATTTCCCTTCGGATAGCTATAGGTTCAATTCTCGAATCCACATCAAAATGACTGCCTGTTATTTTGTTAATTGTCCATATAACACATAAAAAAAGGGTCCTCCCATTGGAAAGACCCTAACAAACGTACTAGAAACGGGCTATTTAATCTCCATGTTCGGTACTACCGTCTTCTGTTTTCACAAAACTGCCATTGGCATCGAAAATGACTTCAATCTTGGTGCTAAGTTCTATCTCAAAACCGCCATCGGCCATTGTGCTTGCCTCAACAATAGTCGCATCGGGATATGTAGTTGAAAGATAATCCTTTACCAATTGGGGCAACGTAGCGGCATCGATGACCGTACCGTCCTCGAGTTCGTTTCCATTTTGATCTTCCGAATCATTGTCCGTTCGCAAAAAGTTACCGTTCGCATCAAAAATGAGTTTGGTGCCGTTGTTGAGCTCTACCTCATAGTTGCCATTGTCCTCCATTTCGGATTCCGAGATGGTGGCATTGGGGTAATTAGCAGCAACATAGTCTTTAACGGCCTTTGGCAAAGTAACCTGGTCGTTGTCGGACCCGTTATGGCCGTCATCATCACTGTCCATTCTCAAAAAGTTGCCGTTCGCTTCAAAAACGAGTTCGGTGCCGTTATTGAGTTCTACCTCATAGTTGCCATTGTCTTCCACTTCGGATGCTGAGATGGTGGTTTTGGGATAATTTGCGGCCACGTAGTCTATAACGCCCTGCGGCAAAGTTATCTGGTCATCGTCGGACCCGTTATGGTCGTCGTTATCGACTCCAATACCCAAGAAAACTCCCTTGCCGTCGAAAACAAGTTCGGTACCATCACTAAGTTCTACTTCGTAATGGCCATTGTTCTCCATTTCGGCATGGGCAATCGTTAGACCGGAATGATTCGCCGCTATATAATCGGTAATGGACTGGGGCAAGGTGGCAAGATCCACGACAGCATCGTCAAAGTCTTCGTCAGTATCGTTGTCAATGCCCAAAAATGCACCGTCAGCTCCGAAAATAAGCTCGGTACCGTTGTTCAGCTTTACTTCATAATTGCCATTATCCTCAATTTCCGATTTCGTAATCGTAGCATTCGGATAATTGGCAGTCATATAATCAAGAATAATCTGGGGTAAAGCTGTTGCCGCTACCTTGGTGTCGGCCAAAGCCGTTGTGCCCACAAGGGCGGTCGGGGTCGGCTGGGTCAACGAATTGTCGACCACCAACGGGTCAGTTGCGGAGTCCTTGCTGCACGAACTTAAGCCTGCAATGGCGAGGACCGCTATAATCGATATACTTTTTATTGTTCTCATTTTACTATGTTTTAACTATTAGAAATTGAATTGTACTAATCGATGCCCAGAGGACATCAGGGGCTTTAATTTTGCTTCATAGGCTACGGGAATCGTTTTGGGGTTACTGACAATAGGTCCGTTTTGAAATAAAGATTTTGCCATACACGGTTTTTCGTTATCCAGATAAAACAAAAGCCATCCCTCTTTTGATTGGATGGTTTTTCAGTTTAGGGCAAAATAACGACCTGATTCTAATGCAATTCTCAAGGAATTCTAAAGGAGCACTCAAATAACAGGTTGAAAGTGACATTATATACAATATAACAACTCTATTACCAATGCTTTAAGCATGTGTTAGAACCGGGTAGATAAGAAATCTATCTTAGCGCAACTTTAACTTTCCTTTAGATTCCATGCCTACATTTGACCATATATTCAGATAACATGTGGTCTAAATTGTTTCCGAAACGCTTTGCTTTGTTGAAGGTTTTCGTATTGCTGTTCCTGTCGATTTCCTCTGCCGTCAGGCTCAGTTTTTTCGTGTGGAATTTCGGTGAGGCGGATAAAAGCATTTTCAGCCTTGTTCGGACTTTCGGCACCGGATTCTTATTCGATATCGGAACGGTCTCCTTTTTTACCATTCCCTATTTATTTTATCTTTTGGTGTTTCCCGCAAAATGGTACGGTTCCTTGGTCGATAGGATAATAACAGCCCTCGGATTTTTCTTGGGAATACTCATCATCTACTTCTCCTTTTTCGGGGAGTTTACTTTTTGGGACGAATTCCAGCGACGGTATAATTTTATTGCCGTGGATTATTTGATCTATACCTACGAGGTCGTCAAAAATATCAATGAGTCCTATCCTTTACCGATTTTGTTAGGATCTCTATTGGCGTTTGTGGCCTTGACCCTATTTTTGGTATATAAATTCGGAGTCTTTCAAAGGACGTATAATAACACAACCTCGTTCAAACATAAACTGGCCGCCACGCTGCCTTGGGTTGCCATAGCTATAGTCAGTGGCCTCTTTGTTACCAATGACCAAGCGGAATGGTCAAAAAACCGCTATAATAACGAACTGTCCAAAGCGGGTATCTATTCCTTTTTTGCCGCTTTTCGAAACAATGAACTGGCCTATTCGGAGTTTTACCGGATTATTGGTGAAAAGGAAGCGTTTGCCGGTGTCAAAGCCGAATTTGCCGATAACGGCGATACCTTTTTGCATCCCTCGGAAAATGTAATCTTTCGCAATATCAAAAATACCGACAGCCTTAAAACCGGACAGCGGCCGAACGTTATATTTATCTGTATCGAAAGCCTGAGCGGCAATTATTTGAATTCGTTGGGAAGTGACCTGAACATTACCCCGACGCTGGATTCACTTGCAAATGAAAGCCTGTTCTTTACCAATTTGTTTGCCACGGGTACACGCACCGTACGAGGTATGGAGGCCATTACGCTTTCTATTCCCCCGACCCCAGGACGCAGTATCGTAAAGCGCAAAAACAACACAGGACTTTTTACCATTGGCGAAGTGTTCAAAGAAAAAGGGTATGAACGTAATTTCTTCTATGGCGGCGATGGTTATTTCGATAACATGAATACCTATTTCGGCGGAAATGGATTCGATATAGTGGACAGGGGCCGTGGTTTTCTTTTGGATAAAAGCATTAACACTACCCGAACCAATATCGAAGATGATGAGGTTACTTTCGAGAACGCTTGGGGAGTCTGCGATACCGATATCTATAACAAGGTTATCAAGGAAGCGGACAAAGCCCACAAGATCGGAAAGCCGTTTTTCGATTTTGTAATGACAACTTCCAACCACAAACCCTTTACCTATCCCGAAGGGAAAATCGATATTCCATCCGGTACCGGACGCAACGGTGCCATAAAATATACCGATCAAGCTATTGGGGAATTTCTCAGAACAGCGCGAAGCAAACCGTGGTTCAAGAATACAGTCTTCGTGATCATGAGCGACCATTGTGCCAGCAGTGCCGGACGTTGGGAACTGGATGTTCAGAACTACCATATTCCTGCACTGATTTATAATCTGCCGAATATCCTTCCGCAGAAAATAGACAAGCTGAGTTCTCAGATCGATATGTTCCCGACCCTTTTTGCTTCCCTTAGATGGGATTACGAGAGCAATCTTTTTGGTCAAAACATCCTTGAAATGAAACCCGAAGACGAACGTGCTTTTATCGGCAATTACCGAAAGCTGGGGTATTTGAAGGATAATAAGGTAATGGTCTTGGGAGATGGTAATACCACCAATTTTTACCAGTGGAACCCTGCGGACAATAGCCTAAAAGCTTTGCCTATGGATAATGAATTCCTGAAAACCGCTATATCGAATTATCAGGTGGCCGACTATCTGTATCATAATGGTGGACTACAATTGAACTCATTAAAAAAATGATACACATTCATTTTATCGTTAACCCGATTGCAGGTCGTGGCAGGTCGCCATTGACCCAAGCATTTCTTGAGCCGTTCTTTATAAAAAGCCGACATCATCTGACGGTTAAGCATTCGGAATATAAAAAGCATGCTATCGATCTGACCATGGAATCGATTGCCGAGAAGGCGGATATTATCGTGGCATGTGGCGGCGATGGTACAATAAACGAAGTGGCCTCCTGCTTGGTAGGCACTTCCATTCCGTTGGGCATTGTTCCCATGGGTTCTGGCAACGGATTGGCATCGAACCTGCGCATCCCGAAAAATCTAAGAAGGGCTTTGGCCATCATAAAGAGCCAACAGACGGTAAAGATCGATGTTGGCCAGATAAACGACCGCCATTTTTTCAGCAATATGGGTATCGGGTTCGATGCGAGCGTGATCAAAAATTATGAATCTTCCCGGAAACGCACGCTATATGGCTATGTCAACGCCTGCCTGACTTCTTTTCGAAACATGGGTAAAAATCGGGATTTGACCGTACAGGTCAACGAAACGAACAGTTTGGTAGATCCTTTTATGATATTGGTTTCCAATTCCAACGAAATGGGGTACAATGTAAGCCTCACGCCAAAGGCATCATTACAGGATGGTCTTTTGGACGTACTTATCATATCGAAGATAGGCAGGTTAAAAATGCTCTGGTTGGGCATTTTGATATTGTTCAGAAGGGTGTACTGGCTTAAAGAGGCCAAAAGTTTCCAGACGAAGCAACTATGGTTGTCCAGAAACGACAACACCCATTTCGAATCCCAGATCGATGGGGAACTGCACGAAATCGAAAACGGAATCCTTCAAATTTCCATCAAGGAAAAAGCATTGCGGATACTGGTGGCTGAATAAGTTGCTCGCTTTGTTCTAGTCACATTTACTCTTTAAATTCTCTTTAGAATTGGGTACTACTTTCGTCAAGAATCCAGCTTTGGCATTCCGTGAAAACGATGATCTGAACTTTCGTTCGCTAGTGATCCGGATGGTTTTCTCCTAAGATTTAACTACAAATATTAAAATGAACCTTATAGTAAGAAAAGCGAAAAAACATTGTACTGGGCTTCTGAAGGGAAGCCGCTGTAGATCCTTGCCGTTCCATAATATACGGCATACAATAGACGTGTACGAAAATGTACTCAAAATAGGGATGTACGCAAATAGGGATATGGAAGAACTCGAACCCGTGCTGTTGACCGCCCTGTTTCACGATACGGGCAATGCTCTGGTCTTTGCGGGGCATGAGAGTTATAGTGCAACGGAGGCCAGTAATTTTTTATTGTCCCAAGGCTACCCACATGATAAAATCGATTTGGTGGTCAATTGCATCAAAGCGACCCGAATGCCGCAGCGCCCAAAGAATAGTTATGAAGAAATTATCTGCGATGCCGATCTGTTCCATTTGGGAACCAAATTGTTCCCTGAAAAAAATGAATCACTACGTATGGAGTGGTCAAGATATCTGAACACCGAATATTCAGATGCGGCATGGCATTCCATGAACATGGAATTTTTGGAACAACATCGGTTTTATACCAAATACGGCCAAGAAATACTCGAACCCGTAAAACAGGAAAATTTAAAACAACTAAAGCGTCATTGTGCACAGGATTAGCCTGCGGATAAATCCAACTAATGAATGTAAAAAGATGCTATTTTCTCTTGTTATTTTTACCCTGTTTGTCCGTTTTCGGCCAACATAGCATTGTTATGGATGCCATTTTGGATGTGGAAAACAACACGCTTGAAATAGCACAGCATATCGACTATCGAAACACTTCCAGCGAAACGCTGGATACGTTGGTCTTTTTGGACTGGGCCAATAGTTTTTCTTCAAAAACGACCCCCTTAGGCCTTCGGTTCAACGAAGATTATCGACGCGATTTTCACTATGCGAATGATTCGGAAAGGGGATCGACCCATATTGACGGTATCACTGATGAATCTGGTAATACTTTGGATTGGAACAGGCCCTTGGGAGCGCCCGATATACTTAATATTGTACTAGGCAAACCTTTGAAAGCGGGAGAGCGATCTACGATAAACCTGAAGTATACCGTTAAAATACCAAGCAGCAAATTTACCAAGTACGGCTATACCAAAGATGGCGGGTTCGATCTGGAATATTGGTATATCGCCCCGGCCGTCAGAACCGATCGTTGGGAAACTTACAGTAACAAAGACTTACAGGATATCTTTCTTCCCCCTTGCGAATATGTCATCGATTTGACGCTTCCCACGGATTTTTCCGTGACCTCCATGCTGGAACAAAGTACCCTCGAGAAAAGTCCCAAACGGCGAACGCTGCATTTATCGGGGAAGAACCAAAAGGAAGTGAAACTGTACATTCAAAAAACCGATGATTTTCACACGTTGGAAGTTGATTCCGTAAAAGTAATATCCAATGTAAAAGTAGGAAAATTACAAGACGGGCTAATGCGTTCGAGAATAGACACTATATTGAATTTTTTGAAACGGCGACTAGGGAAATATCCCTTAAAAACCATCCTTTTATCTACAATTGAGAGTAATAAGAACCCCTTATACGGTTTGAACCAGCTTCCCAATTTCCTACGGCCTTTTCCCGATGATTTCCAATATGAAATACAAATGCTTAAAAGCATAACGGATGCCTACCTGGAGAACAGTCTTTCCTTGAATCCCAGAAACGAAAAATGGGTCATCGATGGCATTCTGGTGTACCTGATGATGGATTATATGGAAGCCAACTATCCGGACATGAAATTGGCTGGAAATTTGGCCAATTATTTTGGACTACGTTGGTTTTACGGTGCCGACCTTTATTTCAACGAGCAATATTATTTGGGCTATAAGAACATGGCCCGAAACCTTATCGACCAATCGCTCGATACACCACGGGATTCCCTATTGAAATTCAACTATAATATTGCCAATCCTTACAAGGCGGGATTGGGATTGAAATATATGGAGGATTATCTCGGTGACATGAGCGTTCAAAAATCCATCAAGGAATTTTACGGTCAATATGTGTTGAAGCCAAGTAATGTCAAGGACTTTGAATCCATTCTCAAAACCAATTCAAAAAAGGGTATCACATGGTACTTCGACGACTACGTGGGTACGAACGATAAAATCGATTTTAAGTTCAAGCACGTTCGGAAGAAGGGAGATTCGCTTCAAATAACCTTAAAGAACAAGCGCAACAATTCGATGCCCGTTTCTGTGTATGGTATAAAGGGTGATTCCATCATTTCCAAATATTGGGTCGAAGGTTTTAAGGGTACAAAGACCGTTAGTTTTGCAAATAGGGGCGAGGACAGATTGATTTTGGATTACGAAGAAAAAATCCCCGAAATTAAAAGGAACAACAACTATAAAAACCTCGACGGCCTCTTGAACAAGCCCATACAATTCCGCTTGATCAAGGATATCGAAGACCCAAGCCGAAGCCAGGTATTTTTTATGCCTGTTCTGGAATTCGATAATATCTATGACGGCGTTACGTTGGGAGGCAAATTTTACAATAAAACGGTATTAAAGAGACCGTTTAACTATCAAATTACGCCGACCTACGGTTTTAAGTCAAAAACCTTGTTAGGTTCCCTGGGGCTTGGGGGCACCTATCAGTTCAAGGAGTCCGGTTTTTATTCCCTATCGGCCGGCTTGAGCTTTAATAAATCCAGCTATGAAGATGACCTGTTCTATAAGAGTATAACCCCGAGTTTGAGGCTCAACTTTCGAAATCGGGACCTGCGAAGCAATGAGTACCAATATATCAGCTTGCGAAGTGTTAATATTTCGAGAGACAAGAGCCCGGACGTGCCTTTGGAAACTCCCAATTATAGCATTCTAAATGCGCGCTATGCCTATTCAAATAACAATTTTGAAAACGTTTTTAGCTTTTGGGTGGATGGGGAACTGGCCAATAATTTTAGTAAGATCTCAGGCACTGTCAGTTATCGCAAATTGTTCGTGAACAACCGACAGATCGATCTGCGCCTGTATGCCGGAACATTTCTGAAAAACGATACACAGGCCGACAATGGTTTTTTCGATTTCGGCCTGGACCGTCCAACGGATTATCTTTTCAACTATGGCTACCTTGGAAGGTCGGAAAGCGAAGGACTGGTTTCGCAACAGTATATTACGGCGGAAGGAGGTTTCAAGTCCATTTTGGATACCCGATTCGCGAATCGATGGATGACAACGATAAATGCAGAAGCCAGCATTTGGAATTGGATTTTTGCCTATGGCGATGCGGGCTATATCAAGAATAGCGGACGCAGCCCACAATTCGTTTGGGATTCAGGCATTAAATTGAGCTTGGTCGCCGATTATTTTGAACTCTACTTTCCGGTAGCCTCAAGTAATGGTTTTGAAATGGGACAGAACAACTATGCTGAGAAAATAAGGTTCAAGGTAACCTTAAGCCCGAAAACGTTACTAGGGCTGTTTACTCGAAGGTGGTATTGAAATTTGAATAGGGGTGCCCTAGATCAAAACTGATTTTACTCTAGTGCTCGTAGTATAGCCGAGAACTTTTGGAGCTGCCGTTACTTTTCGAACAAAATCTGTAAACTTCTTTCTTGTTTCCCCATTTTCCTGCGGAAGTTGAAAAACTTCCACCTCCAAGCCTGACCGATCGGATAACCTTCACCCGCCCGCTTTCGGTCGTCTTTCCGACTGCGGTTTTTCAATCCTCTCGGAATCGCGCAAAAGCACAAGGGGAAAAAACCCCCTTACCCAAGGGCATGGACAAATATAGAAACGGCGTATGAAAAACATAATTGAAATATCCGAACGTAAAACCAGCATTCGACATAACCGCTTGTTGTGAAATTATGTACAATATATACTTGATTTTTTCCAAACGGGAGTAAACCTGGCCGAATATTAGGCTAACAAGACACACATAAGAAGTAAGGTTTTGAGCTGGGAAATGCGACGATTTCGCTATTTCCAATAACTCAAATTCCTCAAAAACCATCCGACGATACTTTTAAGTTACTGGTCGGGCATTACGTTCATTCTAACTTTTTAAGAAGATTCAATTGAAATAAGAAATGTAGTTTTGGTTTGTAAGTAGTTTTCTACGATATAAATGGTTAATCGAAATAGCATTCTGCATTTGTCAACTACCGATACAAATATTAACAAAATGGAAAATAAACATAATATAGCTTTCAGGGTGGCCTTTTTCGATATGGCCCATTCCCCATGTGTCATTTTTAACAAGAATATGATTCTCTTGGATATTAACAACAGGGCTTTACAAATCTTAAACGTCAAAAAAGAAGAAGTTTTAGGTAATAAAGTGATTGATGTATTTCCTGTTATCGAATCTAGAGAGCCATTCAAAGCTTATTTAGAAGTAATTGAAACAGGTATACCAATTGACGACAAAGTGAGCCTTAACCTTAGGGAAAAAGATTATTTTTTTTTAGCAAGGGCCTTCAAGGTTGGCGAAGGTCTGGGTTTGGTCGGCATAGATATTACCGAAAATATGTCTGCAATGAGAGAATTGCGACATAACCCGGTCTCAATTAGATACAGCAAATAATAGTTTGAATGATAGTAATGAAGAATTAGAAGAGCTTTCTTATGTTTCGCCACATGATTTAAAAGCATATTTAACCAATGTCCATAATCTTTTGGCAATGCTTTGTGAAGATAAGGTCATTATCACTGCAGGAAGGCCAATTTTTCAAAAGTACTCGGGGTTGTAGATGTAATGTTGGCCATGATTTTAGCACTTAGTAAGACAATTGCGCTTAAAGCACATTTTGGTGATGTCAAGAAAACGATAATCTTTCAAGATATTTTGGATAATATCACCAATGAAATGTCAATGAAATTTTAAGGACCAATACTACCATACATGCAGATTTTTCAAAATGTCCCCAAATTTATTTCAATGCCCTTCAGTTGCATAGTCTGATGTACAATTTAATCATCAACTCCGTAAAAATTCGCTGTGTTGATAAGAATCCAATAGTTTAAATCAGCACGTTACCGCAAAAAAGAAAAGCGCTCTTAAAAGTAAAGGACAATGGGCTTGGCTTTGATAAAAATTGGCCGAGAATAAAAGCTTTGAACTTTTTAAAAGAATGCACACCAAAGTTTAAGGTCTTGGGATTGGACTCTATATAGTAAAATCTATAGTCCGCTCGCACGGTGGGAGTATAAATGTCAGTAACAAACTGAACAGTGGAACCATTTTTGAAATAACAATATAATGATAAAACAAACCAAATTAGATTTAAATGTGCTCTTAGTGGAAGATGATCCCATATCGATTTTATTGGCTCGAGTAAGACTAAAACAGATGGGGGTCGAAGCAGTTATGTCTGTAGAAAATGGATTAAGTGCATTGAATTATCTTGAGGTCAATACACCAGACCTCATCTTTTTGGATATCAATATGCCGACCATGGACGGATTTGAATTCTTGAACGCAAATCAAAAATACAATCTTTGCCCTAGCACCCCTATAGTTATGTTGACATCTTCGGCACGTTCATGTCATAGAGAAAGGGCCATGGAATATGTGAGCGTTATAGACTATTTAGAGAAACCCTTGACCCACTCTAAAATAGAACGTGTGTTGGTAAAGTTATCCCTGAAAAATCCGGCTTAAAAAATGTTCATTGCCAACAAAGGATAGAAATATTTCAGTATGTAAAAACTCATTTCACCTACACTTTTCAGTATTCCAACGATAGAAAACCGATATTTTACCGAACTTTTTCCTAGATATTTGGTATTTTTAAATAGATTCACCTTCACATTAAATTTTTCCGTAATGCCGAGAATACTGTCCGTCTTGTTGATAGAAGATGATAAAATTGAGAAGATGAAGGTACGGCGGACTATGGAGACCCTAGGTTTGCCACATAAAATTAAAGAAGCAAATAACGGCGAAGAGGCCTTGGAGGTTCTAAACGGGCCGGAAAGCCTGCCGGACATTATTCTTTTGGATTTGAATATGCCTAAGCTCAACGGTCTGGAGTTTTTACAAATTCTTAAAAATGACGACAGACTCAAATATTTACCGGTAATAATTGTTACGACTTCGGCGAATTATAAAGATTTAAAACGTTGTTACGAGATAGGGATAGCCGGGTACATTACCAAACCGCTGAAATATGAAAAATATATGGAAAAACTGAAAATTGTACTTGACTATTGGAGTTTTAATGAATTGATTACCAATTAAAAAAAGAACATAATATATTGATTACCAATGTAACAAGCTAATAACGATTTGATATTTTACATGCACTAGCGCAATTACCATTAAATGACAGACATCGCATAATTTCACTCTTCAATTAGAAAATAAATCGTCAAATAAGTGATTTAAACCACCATACTATATCACAAAATTGACGCTAAATAAAGGACGATATCCCTAAAAATGGTTTATCTTTCAATACAGGTAGGCGAATTCTCATAGAATTCCAAGTATGACGAGTGGCGTTCAAATAAATGGCCTACAATCTCAAATGGAACTGCAAGAACAAATAACCAACTTAAAAAGTGCTCTAAAGCGTGAAAAATCCTCACGTAAAATAGCGGAGCAGCAATTGGAAAAAAAATCTAGCGACTTATTTAAAATTTCCGAAGAACTACAACAAGCCAACCAGCAAATAAAGGCACTCTCCAGTGCACGGACGTCCGACGTTAATAGAGCTCATGATATTGAGTTGAACCGTTTGAAAGACCAACACGAAAAACTGAAAATTCTTCTTGACAATTCACCTGCAGGCTTGTTTCTTTCAAATCCCATGGGCAATGGTTTGGTCTTCTCGAATGATGCCGTCGGTAAAATACTCGGGCTCACTACAGAACAACTTAAAACTGAAAATGTAGCCGCCAATGTACATCCCGATGACCAACCAAGGTTGCTGAAAGCACAAAATGCGATGCACAGCGGAGAAAAAGATGCATTCTCTATTAAAATCCGAATGCTTAACAAAGAAGGAAAGATCGTATGGATTAAACTTTCCCTTAACTCGGTACGGGATGCATCTGGAAAGGTGATTTGCGAAGTGGGCATTGCTGAAGACATTACCATTGAAAAGAAATTGAACGGTTTATTAAAAGAACAACAAGATAGATTAGAGATTCTTCTTAACAATTCGCATCTCGGAATAACACTTTCCAAGGATAAAGGACAGGTAGTAATTCTGGCCAATACAGCAGCTAGTAAAATGCTCGGTCTTAACACAGAGGAATTGATGAGTGCCAATATAGGCTCCACAATACATCCCGATGACGTCTTACTTGTACAGAAAGAATTAAATGCCATGTACAATGGAGACATAGATAACTACAATTTGAAAGTCCGGTTTTATACCAAAAAGAAAAATATCATATGGGTAAAATTATTCGTTTCTGCAGTACGTGATGAATCAGGAATGGTAAAATACGAAGTGGTCACCTTTGAAGATATTACCAAGGAAAAAGAGTTGAACGATAGAGTAAAATTATCGGAAATGCTTTTGACCAATCTTGTATCCGATGCACCCATCGGAATTCTTATGATAAACGAATTCGGTATGATTACATTGGCCAATAAAAAGTTGTGTGACATATTTCAGTTAGAAGCTACACCAGAACAACTTGTGGGCTATGACGGCAGTATGCTTGCCGAAAAATGTAAATTGGTTGCGAGGAATCCAAACCGATTTGTCCAAAAAATAAAGCAACTTCACGAACGAAAATCGTTTCTTTATAAAGAAGAGGTCGAATTCACCGATGGGCGCGTGTTTGAACGGCATTGCATGCCTTTGTCTTACCAAGGTAAAGACAAAGGTCTTCTAGTAAGCTACACTAATATCACGGCAGTAAAAGATTTTGAGCATAAATTACAGGAACAAAAAGAAAAATACGCAACAGTATTCGCCAACATGAATTTAGGTTGGACAGAAGTAGATCGCGACGGTTATATTTTAACCGCTAACAAAAGCTTTTGTAAGCTCACTGGGTATACCATGGATGAACTGATCGGTAAACACGGTGGAGAATTTTTACTTGCACAAGACCCACGAGACAGATTGAAGTATTACAATGACAAAGAAAGTAACGTTTACGAATCTCACAGTATACAGATAAAAACCAAAAGTGGCAAAATCAAACATCTGCTGGTAAGCGGTATCCGAACAAATGATAGCAATGGTGAGCTAGCCAGCTCTATAGGAATCCAATTTGATATTACCGAACATAAAGAACTTGAACTGCAGAAGGAAGAGTTATTAAAGAAACTAGCATCCCAAAACGAACAACTCAACGATTATGCACATGTTGTTTCCCATGATCTAAAATCGCCATTGCGAAGCATCTCTGCACTTCTTTCTTGGACCAAAGAAGATTATTCGGAAAAGCTAGGGGAAGCGGGCCTGAAAAACTTGAATCTAATTGAAGAAAAGGTGGAAAAAATGGATCTGTTGATTGAAAACATCCTACAATATTCACGCCTGGATAATACCCAATTGAACAATGTAACTGTTGATGTGAACTTAGTAATAAAGGACATATTAGGAATGATATTTATTCCAAAGGGCGTTCGCGTAAATATCATTAACAAACTTCCAGTGCTGTTTGCGGATGCCGCTCGAATGCAGCAGTTGTTTCAAAACCTGATAACCAATGCGGCTAATCACGTAGATAAGAACAAGGGAGAAATAGAAATTGATTATATAGATGCCGATACGCATTATCAGTTTGCCATTAAAGACAATGGAAGGGGCATTAAGAAGGAATATCACGAAAAAATCTTTAAAGCCTTTAAATCGTTCGATGACCGTGATATGTCTACGGGCATCGGTCTGAGTATTGTCAAAAACATAATTGATCAATACGACGGCGAAATCTGGTTTGAAAGTGAGGTCGGTATGGGCACAACTTTCTTTTTTACGATAAAAAAACAGGCATGAAAATCATACAAGCACGAAAACTACTTGGAAAAGATTGGGAGTACCAAAGCACTAAAATGGATTTGAAAGACCCCTTAGTTTTGGTTTTTGCTGACGACAGGTTGCATTTAGAAAAACAGGAAATCATAGATGAAATCAACGAAGAATTTGCCTATGAAGATATTGTTTTTGCATCTACGGCAGGTGAAATATCGGGAAACGAAGTAATTGAAGATTCCATTGCGGTCACGGCCATTGAATTCGAGAAAAGCACATTTGTAGTCAAAAGTGCAAATATCCTGGATTTCGACAATGATGCTAAGGTACTCGGCTCAAAATTAATCGATGCCCTGCCCAAAGATGACTTAAAACATGTTTTTGTGCTTTTAGACGGTTACCTTGTTCATGCCAGTGCCTTGATAAGCGGTATGGAATCTGGTTTAGACGGGCAAATGATAACGGGAGGTAAGTGTAGTGACGGGTCACGGTTTCAGAAAACCTTGGCCGCCTATAATGAAACTCCAAAAGAAGGCGAGGTTATTATTGTTGGCTTTTATGGGAAATCTTTGGAAATCTCCTTTGCCAGCTATGGAGGTTGGATTCCGTTCGGACCTGAGCGGGCAATTACCAAATGTAAGGGTAACGTTTTATATGAGTTCGACAACCGACCGGCGTTGGAAATATATACCGATTACTTGGGGGATAGGGCAAAGGAGCTTCCTAATGCTGCCATAACCTATCCCTTAAATATTACTGAAAAGGGAAAGGGAAGACCAGTAGTAAGATCTATCGTAAGTGTTGACCAAACTAATAATTCAATCGCTTTGATGGAGGACATCACCTTGAATTCCAAGGCGCAATTGATGATGGCTTCGGTAGATGGCATTGTTGCAGGTGCACATGAGGCAGCGAATCTTGCTATGAAAAACAGAAAGAAAAAACCACAAGTGGCCATTGTAATAAGTTGTAGTGGCCGTAAATCGGTGATGAACCAGAGGGTCGAAGAAGAAATAGAGGAAATCGGCCATGTATTTGGTGAAGATGTGTTGGTAACCGGTTTCTATTCCGGCGGTGAACTGGCTCCGTTTTATGGGGAAACATCTTGTGAACTTCATAACCAAACGATGACTTTGACCTTAATCAGCGAATAATGAACTCATTGCTCAAAAGACAGATTAGAAAATACCTGCCGGATGAATCCGGAAAAAGCGAAATAAACAACAGTTTTTTCAATGCGGTAAGTGAGTCGTATGATAATCAGTCAGACCAATTAGCAATGCTGCAAAGGGCTATAAAAATAAGTTCCGACGAACTTTTTGAGGCCAATGCTAAACTTTGGAAGAAAGCCGATAACCAAAAAAAAATAATTGACAATTTAAACCGATTGGTTCTGAGGTTGGACATTAAATCCGCTCAAAATGACGCAAATGGGCAAAAAGAAGTAGACTTGGCCCATTTTATTGCACAGCAATCCGATAAAATTTTGCGGATAGATCTCGAAAAGAGGCAATTGCTCAGGGACCTGGAAGGTAGAAATCAAGTATTGTCCGATTACGCCCACATGGTCTCCCATGACTTGAAATCACCTTTAAGAAGTATTGATTCCCTAGTCAACTGGATCGTAGAAGATCATAAAGATATGGTCGATGAAAAATGCAGTTCACAATTTCAAATGATTTTGGACAATGTGGAAAAAATGGATGGTCTTATCAGTGGAATACTTAAATATTCGAATATTGACCAAGGGAAATCGGGAAGTTATAATGTCAATATTTTCGATACCGTAACTGAAGTAGTGCAAGTGCTATATGTGCCCAAACATGTCACCATTTTGGTTTCCAAAAATCTCCCGACAATAAAGGCCGATCCATATAGAATACAGCAATTATTTAAAAATTTAATTCAAAATGCGATTAAGAGTATTAAGAAGGATGAGGGTAAAATAGAGGTCGGGGTTAACGACAAAAAAAATGAGTGGGAGTTTTATGTAAAGGACAACGGCATAGGCATATCGGAAAAGCATCACAAAAAGATATTTCAAATTTTTGAAAAAATGGACAATGAGCCATCAACAACTGGAATAGGTCTATCCATTGTCAAAAAGATTACTGAGTATTACAAGGGTTCGATATGGCTTGAAAGTGAACTTGGCAGGGGATCCATTTTTTATTTTACATTACCCAAATAATACCATGGAAGAAATCCCAAATTTTAGCTATATCGATAAACTAGCAAGGGGAGATACGCTATTCGCGAAAAACCTTCTGGATATTATCAGAAAAGAACTCTCTACAGAAATAACAACCTATCAATTACATCTTAAAAATGACGATTTTAACAAAACTGCAGATACTGTACATAAGTTATGTCATAAAATTGGTATATTAGGGTTGGAAACAGGCTACAAAACTGCAAGGGAGTATGAAAAGGCCCTACTAGAGAAGAATCTAAGTTTAAAGTTGGATTTTGAACGTATTTTGGACGCAATGGTCCTCTTTATCGAAAAAGTTTAAAACCCCTAAATATGAACTGTATTGTCATTGACGATGAGGAAACGGCCAGAACCATTATAGTTCATCTGGCGCAAAACAATCCCGGTATCGAAATACAGGCTAGTTTTTGCAACGCTATTGAAGCTATCAAGTATCTCAATGAGCATACGGTCGATTTGGCCTTTTTAGATATCCATATGCCAGAATTTACTGGTTTTGATTTGATCAAGACTATCAAGAATTGTCCAAAAATAATCTTAACTACATCGGATAAGAACTTTGCCCTTGAGGCCTTTGAATACGAATGTATCGTAGATTATTTTGTAAAACCTATTACTCAGGAACGCTTTGACAAAGGAGTTGAAAAAGCTCTTTCTGCGCATCGTGAGGCTGCGGCAACATTTGAGAGCCCGGTACCCGATGAGTCCGCAAATGACCTCTATATAAACATTGACCGAAGACTTATCAAAATCGATATTCCGACCATAAAAATAGTCGAGGCGAAAGGAGACTACATTCTACTGAAGACGGACACTAAAAATTACACGGTACATTCCACTTTAAAGAAAATAGAGGACAAACTGCCTAAAGATGTTTTTTTAAAGGTACATCGCTCATTCATAATCAATACTCAGAAAATAGTAGATATTGAAGACAATAGCGTTTTGATAGGTAAAAACGTAATACCCATAAGCCGTTCAAACAGGGCTGAGCTAATGAGGCGCTTAAATCTTCTCTAAGCGTCATTTTACCAATAGACCTCTTAGCCTGTAATCGTCACTATTAATTTAAGCTTGAACCCAACAATCGCCAGAAGTACATTTTGTAATGAGGCGACATTTCAGCGTCCGTTTGCTACACCGCAGACAGGCTCTAGGCATGTTCTACTGATTACATAAAACATGGCACGGGGGTAAACCCGTAAATCAGCAGATTCTCAAAATCGGCTTAAAGTAAGAAAAATCCCATCCATCTACAGTAAAGTGCGATCCGACGAATAATAAGCATGTTCGACTATTGCCCATCCTATCTTTACAATAGTATTAAAAATCAAATCATCTTATTATGCGAAAATTAGAATTTATTATTCCAACAGTTGCCTTTATATCATCTGTGGCAATTAGGATTGGTTACTTCTTATTCTTTGTTGAATTTGGCAATACGTCCGAAGGTGTGTCAACCTGGCGCGTATGCAGAGTAGAACAATTTACCAAAAGTGACACCCGACCTGTTTTGCATTAGAAAGAAGTTGCTCGCTTTCAATGCGTAGAATAGGATGGATGAAAAGATAAAACAGTCTTTTGGATATGTTCGTGGTTTAGATCGTTTTTCCTCTTTAAGTATAGTAGAAACCAACCCCTAAGAAATGCTGTTTATATAAGGATTTCGTAACCATCTAAGGGCACATTAATAAGAGTAGCATAAATTCTGACACAATTGAGATAAACCTTGATCTATTTGTTTTCTATGTTCCCCCCGTTTAAACCTGATGGCGTCATCAGGTTTTTACATAGTTTTTGGATAAGGGACTTTTCCCTTCTTATTACAAAAACCGACGCTCGATTGTTTGTGGGCAATCTGCCACAAATCGTTGGGTATACGACCGAACTTAGATTGTTGTTTCAGAACTTGCTTATTGCAGTAAAATTATCGAAATGCACGGAGGTACCATTTGGGTTGACTCCCAACCCAAAGAAGGAAGTACTTTTTATTTTACTATTAAAAACCAAAAATTATGACAAAACAATTAAACTGTATCTTATTGATCGACGATGATGAAGCGACGAATTATATCCACAAACGGGTTATTAACGAAATCGGTTGTGCGAAAAAAGTGGTGGCCGTTCGAAGCGGGCAAGCGGCACTTGATTTTCTCAATGAGCAAATAGATGGTAGTTATTCCCAGCTCGACCTTATTTTTCTGGATATTAATATGCCAGGCATGAACGGATGGGAATTCTTGGAACACTACAAAAAATTGAGTGTGGCAAAACAGGCAAAAGCCGTACTTGTCATGTTAGCAACCTCTCTTAATCCTAATGATTTACTACATGCCTCTGATATTGAAGCAGTAGATGGTTTTGAGAGTAAACCATTAAATTCGGAAAAAATGAATAGGGCAATTGAGCACCATTTTTCGAGCCCATCATAAAAAGTACGGAAGGGATTTAATACGAGAATAGCCGCACTCCTATTGGAGTCTCCTAATAAAGTATTTGGGAAACAAAATCCTATCAGAAGAAATTTAGGGGTTTTTACCTATTTTCCACTTCGAAAGTTCATACTCCAATGTTTACAGAAACGTGTTCTTTACACGCCGATAAATGGGTCATCACTAAATCTTATTATTACTAAAACGTATAGGAGAAAAGTGTTTTGAGGGCATAGTCTATATTACCTTTTTGGAGATAGTTTCTGGCAATCTTGTGTAATTTTACAATTTTTTCATCCTTGGCACCTATTTTTAGGATTTTCGCAATCTCCGGTTTTTTTTGGAAGTGGAAAAGATCTTCTTCGGAAGGCGTTTCTTCTGCATTGCCAAGCCTGCCTATATGGTTTGCGGAAAGTATATTCGTTTTAAAAATATGTTGTGGTAATTTATCGACGCCAATGCCCTTGGTTTGAATTGGCTTTGGAATTTCAAATAGGGTCTGTTCTGTAACTCTGGTATACCAATTAGCTCCCATTCTGGCAACATGATCCAATTTTTTCGTTTCTAATAGGTTATTCTCATCTAAGTATTTGCTATCGATATGAATCATTACTACTCTTGAAATAATAAGATTGCCTGCACCTCCTTCATCTCCTAATTCAACGATATTATCTACCACGCATTCAAAGGAAACTGGAGATTCTTTGACCCGGGGCGGCCTCACTTTGATGGAGTCTATTGGGGTCAACCCCGATTTAATAAATTCATTCACCCCTTTGTCATATTCGGTACTTGCTAATGACATTTGTTCGACCATGGGATAGTTGACAGTATTTATAACCACTTCTTTCACTTCCCGTACATTCTCAAGGGTATGCTTAATGGTGTTATCTCTAACTCTCCTGGCTGGAGAGAAAATTAAAATAGGGGGATTGGCACTAAACACATTGAAAAAACTAAAAGGGCTTAAATTTACAAGGCCTTCTTCGTTGATAGTACTTGCGAAGGCTATTGGTCTTGGCGCAATGGCTGTCAATAGAATTTGATGTATTTCCGATGTGCTAATTGAATTGACATCTATTGATGTGACTTTCCCCATACCTTTTAATGTATCATTCTGGTGAATAATCCCCGCCCCCGACTGCCGGACGGGCAGGTTTAGGCGAAGACTTTAGTTTGTTTTGCAGTTCGCTTTACGCCATGCGCCGTACGCAAAAAAAAAAGGCGTTGAGCGATAGGCCGGCTGGCCGGTCTTTAGCCGATGGTAGTTTGGTTGAGAGCGGGTAATACCTGTGCCCTCACTTCACCGAATCCGACTCTGATAGTGTCTGTTTTGCAATACCCTCTCATGATTACCGTGTCAAAATCTTCAATAAACTTTCTTTCCTCTCCATTGGATAATTTAATGGGTTTTTGTCCGGCCCATGCCAATTCCAACATAGACCCGTAGGAATTCTCTTCTTTTCCGCTGATAGTTCCTGACGCTAGCAAATCTCCAACATTCATGTTACATCCGTTGCAAGTATGATGGGCTAGTTGTTGCGCCATATTCCAATACATATATTTAAAATTGGACCTACTCACAATATTTTCTTCGCCGTGCTTAGGTTTTAGGCCCACTTCTAAATTGATATCGTAATTTTTTAGGCCGCTATATGTAAGGTAAGGTAATACTTGAGGGTCTTGTTTGGGACCTTGAATTTTAAAAGGCTCTAAAGCTTCCAAAGTGACTATCCATGGAGAAATTGAGGATGCAAAGCTTTTTCCTAAAAACGGTCCTAGCGGCACGTACTCCCATTTTTGAATATCCCGCGCCGACCAATCATTAAAAAGCACTTTTCCAAAAATGTAATCCTCTGCATCCGATGTTTTAATAGATTCTCCAATTCGGGTATTCTTGCCAATTATAAAGCCCATTTCCAATTCAAAATCAACTCTCAATGAAGCTTGAAATACTGGTGCTTTAGCATCGGGCAACATCACCTGACCTTTTGGCCTATATAAATTTTGACCGCTAACTATAATAGATGAAGACCTGCCGTGGTAGCCAACAGGTAGGTGTTTCCAGTTGGGCAATAGCGCGTTTTCAGGGTCTCTGAACATTTTCCCTACATTGGTAGCATGCTCTATACTAGAGTAAAAATCAGTATAATCCCCTATGTGAACTGGAAGATGCATTTGGGCATCGGATTGGCTCACCAAAACTTTGGTCTGTTCAAGGAGTGAAGAATTTTTATTGGAAAGTAAGTCTTGAACCTTTAATCTAACGGCACTAGTGACCGATTTGCCTAGATTGATAAAATCGTTCAAATAATTAGTGATAAAAGCTTTCTTATCTACTTTTAAATCCTCGAAATATCCTTGTTCCGCAATAGCATATACATCTACTATTTGGTCACCAATTGCGATGCCAATTTTTTTATTTCCGTTTCCAACCGAGAAAATCCCAAATGGAAGATTGTATATACTGAAATCTGAATCATTAGGTATATCTACCCAAGACGTTAAGTTTTTGCTCATAGATTGACTTTTAAAAGTAGTCTGATTTTTATTTCAGGATTATCCTTTAATCAATAGAATTCCCCGAGGCTTTGACCGCTAGTGCCTGTCGGACCTGGGAACTAGCATTGAGACGATCAAGTACATTTTGCAAAGATACAAGAGTCAAGAATCAAGAGAAAAGACATAAAAGTCTAGTTTCTTGGTTCTTGTAATGCAGCGGTCTTGTTTCTGATACCTCGATGGCTCTATCTCGAGATAGTTCATTTATAAATGCCCCAGTTTATAAAGTACCCCTACTGGCTTGTTCGCGTTCAATAGCTTCAAATAACGCTTTGAAATTACCTACGCCGAAAGACTGCGCGCCCTTGCGTTGAATTACCTCAAAAAACATGGTGGGCCTATCGACTATTGTCTTTGTAAAAATCTGCAATAGATAGCCCTCTTCATCCCTGTCAATCAAAATCCCATGCTTTTTTAATACCTCTACATCCTCATCAATTTCACCCACACGTTCTAATAAATCGTCATAGTAATGCTCCGGAACATATAAAAACTCTACGCCTCTATCCCTCATCGCAGAAACGGTTGCTACAATATCATCCGTGGCAACTGCAATATGCTGAACCCCTGGTCCATTGTTAAAGTCCAAATATTCTTCTATTTGAGATTTCTTTTTCCCTTTGGCAGGTTCATTGATAGGGAATTTGACCCTACCATTGCCATTGCTCATTACTTTACTCATCAAAGCCGTATAATCCGTAGAAATATCATCATCTGTGAACGAAATAATTTGAGCAAAACCCATCACTTTGCCATAAAATTCGCACCATGGTTTCATTTCGTTCCAACCGACATTTCCAACGATGTGGTCAACAAATTTTAATCCTACAGGTTCTGGGTTGTAGTGTGATTCCCATTTTCTATACCCTGGCAAGAAGATACCGTTATAATTTTTACGCTCTACAAAAATATGAACCGTTTCACCATAGGTATAAATACCTGAACGAATAACGTAACCGTTTTCATCTTCTTCCTTGGTGGGCTGCATATAGGGTTTGGCGCCTCTTCTAGTAGTTTCCTCAAATGCTTTTTTAGCATCATCGACCCCAAGCGCTACTACTTTTACGCCATCTCCATGCATATTTAAATGGGCATTGAGTGCCCCCCCTTTCTCAAGAGGAGTGGTCAATACCAATCGTATTTTATCTTGTCTTAAAACATAGGAGACCCTGTCCTTCATTCCTGTTTCCAAACCTGCATAGGCCTCTGATTGAAAGCCTAATGCGGTTTTGTAGAAATGAGCTGTTTGTTTTGCATTACCTACATACAATTCTATGTAATCCGTTCCATTCAAAGGAAGAAAATCTTCTGCTTCTTCAAATATTTTCTTTAAACCGTACTCGGTATTCTGTAAATCTTTCAGATCTTTTATGCCTGCCATAACTCGTATTTTTAATTGTCAGTGATTTTCATCCAACCAGGAGGTATGATAATCCCCCGTATCGATATTTAGTGCTTCCTCAGTAACCATCAAGGGTTTAAATGTATCTACCATTACGGCCAACTCCTGTGTTTCCGTTTGCCCGATACTGCGTTCCATAGCCCCTGGGTGCGGCCCATGGGGAATACCGGCCGGATGTAAGGTGATTTGGCCAACGTCGATGTTATTTCTACTCATGAAATCGCCATCCACATAATACAAAACCTCGTCGGAATCTATATTACTATGATTGTACGGTGCTGGTATGGACTGGGGATGATAATCGTACAACCTGGGTACAAATGAACATATGACAAATGCACTTGTTTCAAAGGTTTGATGTACCGGTGGCGGTTGGTGGATTCTACCCGTTATCGGTTCAAAATCATGGATTGAAAGTTTATAGGGATAATTATATCCATCCCATCCAACGACACTAAAGGGATGAGCTGCATACACATACTCATGTATCATATTCTGTTTTTTCACTTTTAAAAGGAAATCCCCTTTATCCGTAAAAGTTTCTAATTTACTAGGAGGATGCATATCACGCTCGCAAAATGGGGAGTTTTCCAAATGCTGTCCAAACCAGTTGCGATAGCGTTTTGGCGTATAAATAGGATGTTTGGATTCTACAATAAACAGTCGATTATCAGCTGTATCGAAATCTATTTGATAAATTATACCCCTAGGAATAACCAGATAATCACCATATTCAAAATCGATATTTCCCAAGAAGGTTCTCAGTTTCCCGCTTCCCCTATGAACGAACAGTACTTCGTCGGAGTCGGTATTCTTATAAAAATAATCCCGCAATGATTTTTTGGGAGCCGCTAAGGCAATATAACAATCGCTGTTGGCCAATATAATTTTCCTGCTATCGAGATAATCGCCCGTTGAGGCGATATCAAAGCCCTTTAAACTCAAGGCTTTCATATTCTTCTCTACAGCTATTTTAGGAGCTACGTTATACGATTTCAATATTTCCTTGACCTGTGTTGGGCGATGCGTATGGTATAACAGCGACGACATCCCGTCAAAACCTATGGTCCCGAATAATTCTTCATAATAAAAATCACCGGTATCGCTCTTAAATATGGTATGTCTTTTAGGGGGAATTTTCCCCAAAGTGTGATATCTAGGCATAGGAATAGGTTTTATGAATTGCCGCTATTAATGCACTATTGGCTTCATGGGTGCCAATCGTGATTCTGACACCATTGGGGGCCCCGAATTTATCGCAAGGTCGAACCATGATGCCTTCCGTCAGCATTTTAGCAGTAAAGTCTTGCATTTTTGGCGCTATAAAAATAAAATTGGTTTGACTGGGCCAATAGGTTACATCTAATGTATCGAATTCGTTATACAGCCATTTTTTTTCCGTCCGAATCAGGTCCAACGTTTTTTGTAAGTGCTCCTTGTCCTTTAAGGCAGCTATCCCCGCGACCATAGAAAGTGTGTTGATTATAAACGGTCTTTTGATATTTTCAATATATGAAATCAGCTGCGGGGTAGAAATTCCATATCCCAATCGTATACCGGCCAAACCATAGGCTTTTGAAAAACTATGAATGCCGATTACATTTTTATGCTGCTTAATATAGTCATAAGCCCTTGGATAATCAGGGGCATCGACAAAGTGAAAGTAAACTTCATCATAGACCACAATCACATCTTCCGGTAAATTATCTATTAAAAAATCTATACTTTCCTTATTGGTATAGGTCCCCGTCGGATTGTTGGGGTTCGTAATAAAAACAAGTCTGGTTTTTTCAGTAACGGCCTTTAAAATTTCATCAACGTTCAGCGTATAATCCTCTGAATTTAAAGGAACGTTTATAACTTTACTTCCTTCGTTTTCGATCATACTTTCGTAGGCCACAAAGGTAGGATGGCTAATAATACATTCCAATCCGGGACTTAAAAAGGCCCTGGTAATTAATTCCAGCACTTCAATACCACTATTCGCGGTCACTAAATTTTCGGAAGTTAGATGCGGGTAGGTCTCACAAATAGCTTCCTTTAATAAACTGTCGTCCCTAAACTTGTATTCATGTATATATTGAAGACTATTATAAATCGCCCGTTGCGCGAAGGGGGAAGGGCCTAGCGCATTTTCATTGGAAGAAAGTTTCCATATCCGGTCAATATCACTATCGACCTTTACCTCTTCCCGGGTAATGCCACCTGCATAGTCCTTTTTCTTAACGTAGGGCTTAAAAACTAGTTCTGTATTCATTCATTCAAAATTACTGTACAAATCCATTGAAATATAGTTTTTCACCATTGTAAGTATGATATTTGGTTATATTCACTATAAAATAGGCGATATTTATTTTAATTATCTATTTTTTAAGATGGATTTGTTGTTCTATAATCAATAATACTACATGAAGCATACATTGGATAGTACCGACATCAAGATATTAGAGCTGCTCCAAGAGAATTCTAAAAGGAGTGCAAAGCAAATTGGCCAGCAATTAAACCTTAGCCAGACCCCAATTTTTGAAAGGATTAAAAAATTGGAAAGGGAAGGGTATATAAAAAATTATATGGCCGTATTGAATGAACGAAGGTTAGGATTAAAGCAGACCGTTTTTATCGGAGTTACGCTAAAAGGCCATACCCGCAGCTATTTGGAAAAATTTCTTATCAAGGTTAGTGATTTCCCTGAGGTTTTAGAGTGCTACCAAGTTGCAGGAAACTATGATTTTATGCTCAAATTGGTTCTAGAGGATATTGAGGCATATCAGGTATTTGTCGAGACCAAACTATCCCTGATTGCTGAACTGAACAGCGTTAACAGTTATATTGCCATTAAAAAAGGGAAGCAAACCAATAGGCTCGATTTAGGGTTTTTAAAGGATTCTATTAAATAAAAGGAATCATTAAACAGGCATTCTTATTTTAAAATCATGAAATTGGAGTAGGTTTTAGAGATGTAGATACGTAGACCTATAATACGTTCTACCGAGGGATGAATTTAAATTCCAACCCTCATCTGGATTTAAAAATGTATGTTTTTCTTCTTTCTGCTAACTTTCGGGCTATGGATTTTTAGGCATTTGTATAACTTTGGTTTCATTTGATCTTTCATAAATCAATTATTAGTGAACAACAAATTAGAAAATGAAAAAACGCAATGTCTTCAATAAAACTTCTAAAGCGGCTCACCACTTAAACGCTACAACCAAAGAAAGAATACGAAAGGTTATAGAAGAGAATGATTCCAAGTCGGGACGCTTCTTTGATATTACCATACAAATATTGATTTTTCTTTCTATTCTAGTGTATTGTTTAGGTACGCTTCCTAATTTATCTCCTACTTGGATTAACTCCTTAGATATTATAAATAATATTTGCTATGTCGTTTTTACAATAGAATATTTCTCTAGGATCTATATCACAGAAAATAAGTTAAAATATATATTTAGTTTTTTTGGTATCATAGATTTACTGGCCATCCTGCCCTTTTTGTTCGCGAAACAATTTGATTTACGGGCGATTAGAGCTTTGCGAATCTTCAGAATTATTAGTGCCCTTAAGATATCCAAATACAACGAGGCGCTTAAGAGGTTTGCCATTGCCTTAAAAATAATACGTCCAGAACTCACGTTGTTTTTCATATTAACCGGTATTTTCATATTCTTATCTGCTGCGGGAATTTATTACTTTGAAAATGAAGCGCAACCCAAAGAATTTGCTTCAATCTTTCATAGCCTCTGGTGGGCTATAATTACCTTGACAACAGTGGGTTATGGTGATGTCTATCCTGTCACCTTAGGCGGAAGAGTTTTTACTTTTGGGATATTACTAATTGGTCTGGGAGTTATTACAATTCCAACGGGTTTAATTGCAAGTGCTCTTTCATCTGCAAGGGATATTGCATCGGAAGAAAATAAAAAGCACGCTAAAGAGAAAGACGAAACAAAATAAAGATAAGCATAAAACGTAAAATTCTTAGTATGTTGAGTGGATGATAGGGTGATCTCCCAAAACCCCCAACAGAAATTCTCCATCAAACCTTGAATTAGTTGAACAAACCTAAGGCGGAGCGGATAATTTACCCCTGTCTTGCGGCACCGTAGATGAGGTTCCGTTAGCTTCGAACGGGAAATTCTAACGTATTGAATACGTATTTTTCCGATCCCTATAACAAGATTTTTCCTTTTTTTACAGGATGGTTATTACCTCTTTGAGCATAATAAAAATAAATTAATATTCACCGGTTGAAAATCAAACCATACCACCGCTTTACAGTTCATACATTAGTAGGTGCCAGTCATACAACTTCTAAAGTATAAATCAATAAAATTCCTACATTGTAGTTATAAATGTTTATGATTAATTGTAAAGTAATTCTTAAGTTTCTAGGTTAAAATTTCTCCCTCAATTAATAATTTTCCCCTTCGTACAACACATGATTATGTCATTCTTGGTCAAAGTGACAACCCTTTTTTTCAAAAGTAATTAGTTAGCATCAAAACGATGATTTTGATTTTCGTAATTATATCTTTTGCTTTAGAACATCCGTATAGGCCAAGCCGAAAAATCGATATGACACGAAAATGAAATCGGAGATGACAAACGCAAGAATAAGTTGTTCGAAGAGATAAAAGATAGAAACCTGCTTTATGCATATACTTATGGAGCGAACGCCACCGATGAGGTGGGGAATAACTATGATAATAAGTCCACCTTATGGCAATACCTGGAAAATCTAAATGAAAACTTCCCTGAAATTGAAAAAGAAATCTTTTAGAGACCGTTATAGAATTAATGTTTCTTATAGACTCTAAAACAGTCTCTTGCAGAGGATGTACCAATGGGGTATCCTATAATTGATTACCTTTAAGTTCTTCCCCCTAGAATTTTAGTACAGTTTTAGTCCTTGCGAACAGTTTTTGTAGGTAGATACGCCTATGTGAACTATGCGCATTGATTCAAGCAACATTTTAAAAATCTTTAATATTCTAGCTATGGCGTTCAACTGGAGATCGTTTATATACAGCATCAATAATAACCGCGTTGTTCCGGTAATTGGTAACGACCTTTCCATGGTACGTTTCTTAAAAAGCGACTTGGTGAAATCGGGCATGTCCGCTTCCTTTATGGAATCTGGCATGGAAGATGGCGATACCATCCTTTTTAACCTATACGACTATCTTGCGTTTCGATTGTGGGGCATTTATGGGACAGGAAATCCTCCACAGCCCTACACAATCAACAAAGTTGTACTGCAACTGCACAAGCAAAATGTTTCCGACAACGATATCAACAATGCCGTAAAGAACGAGGTATCGAACCTAACTGACGAACAGATATTTTTAGAACCCTATCGAAAGCTTGCCGAAATATCTGGATTCGATACGATTCTTACGGTCAACCCCGATAATTTTTTGGAAAGGGCTTTCGAGGCGGCTGAAATCCATGTCAACGAATCGGTGAATTACTCCATTCCACTTCCCGCGCTGGACCAAGATCGAAGACACGATAAGGCCCTGGTGAGCATTTATAATGTTATGGGCAACATCCAGGGCTATAATTTTGCCCTGACCGACGAGCAATCGTTGGAATACCTGCATATGTTGCAAAAAGGGGAGGATACCGTATGCAAAGATCTTTTTGATGCGATAAAGGACAAGGCCATTCTGTTGATCGGCTGCAGCTTTCCCAATTGGTTCATGCGCTTCTTTATTCGGATCATTGCCAAGGAGCGGTTCAAAAACGGCGCAAAGACAAAATACGTGGCCTGCGACCGTACCCTGCAAGATATCGAACTCTCCTATTTTTTGGAACATAACGCTGCAAAGGTTATTAGAATCGGTGCCGTAGCGGCACCTGTGGTAACCGGAGAAAGTGATGGGAGTGACGAAAGGGTATATAAGGATTCTATAGAATTTATCGACGAAATTCATAAGATATGGGAAGGGTATATGCAGGAGACCGGAGGTCGACCCCGATTCAAGGAGAAGGTTTTCTTAAGTTATAGTTGGGACGATAAAAGGGTCGTGGAGCGTTTAAAAAACGCGTTCGAAAAAAATGGTGTGGGCGTTTTCTTCGATGATGATGAGCTCAAGATCGGGGAGGACTATAACAAGACAATCAAAAATTACATCAAAAATTGTGATTTTTTCGTCCCTATTATTTCTAAAAATGCGCTTGGAGATACAAGCCGCTATGTCTACGATAAGGAATGGAGGAGTGCTATCGTGTTGGATGGCTATAAAGATGAGTCGTACATAAGACCCTACATTATAGATGATACATCGCCCATTGATAGCGGCATTCCTGAGGAAATGCGGGGACTGAACATCGGAAAAGTTCCCGATTTGGACAACTTTGAGCCGTTGGTACGCAATTTCATAAAAGAAAACAAGCTAACGTCGTTAACTGAAGAAAATGCCTGAGGTTAAAAATAAAAATAGCCTAAAGGCCATAGATGGCCAACGCCCCTTTTTAGGACTCCGGTCTTTTGAGGAAAAGAACAAATCGCAGTTCGGGGGCAGGGACCAAGAGATAAAAGAACTCTTCGGACTTGACGAGAATAGTGTCCTCACGGTCATATTCGGAAAGTCGGGCATTGGCAAGACCTCGTTGATCAAGGCGGGCTTGATACCCGAGCTACAGCAGAACTTTTACTTTCCCATCTACATCCGTATAGATTATTCCACTACGCGAACACCGTTAGAGCAAGTGAAGAAAATGGTGTACGACAAAATGAAGGAGCGCGATTCGAGCGTGAACGAAATCGGTGATGCGACCCTTTGGGAATATTTCCATAATGTCAATTTGTTAGACGACCTCTTTACGCCGGTACTCATCTTAGATCAGTTCGAAGAAATCTTCACCTTGGGCGATGGAAAAGTAAATGTACAGGAACTGCTGATACAGTTGGCCGATCTGGCCGAAAACCGAATTCCGCTAAAAGTACAGGGCGAATATCAAAGATTGAACAAGACCGTACCCTCACATTATGCCGAACATCCTTACCGGGTCGTACTAAGTTTGCGGGAGGATTACCTGGCGCGGTTGGAAGAGTTGAAGAAATACATGCCCTCGATTATGAACAGCCGTTTTAGGGTAGTTCAGATGACCGCTTTAAAAGCTATGGACGCTGCTATTAAACCCGGAAAAGGATTAATTGATAAAAGGGTAGCCAAAGAAATCATTAAAAAAATGCCCGGTGTCACCAAAAGCGATTTCGATGCGTCGGCAAAAAACGAACCCGGTAGATCAAAACTGAAGGTCGAACCTTTTCTCCTTAGCCTAATCTGTGATCGGATAAACGAAAAACGGATTGAAAAGAAGCTGAAAAAGATTACTATCGACCTGGTTTCCGACTTCAACGTAACGGATGTAATCTACTCTTTTTACAGTGAAACAATAACCCACTATGGAGAAAACGTCGAGCGTGCGATAGAAAATTGTCTCCTGACGGAAGGGGGATTTCGAAAACTTCAGGTTTTGGAAGAATTTCAACGCCAATATGATATATCGGATGAGGTGGTCGATCAGCTGGTCGATGCGAGAATCCTGCGAAAAGAAATCCGCGATGGCGTAGATTATGTAGAGTTGATCCATGATGTACTGGCCCCCATAATCAAAGGAAAGAGAAGCAAACGGGCCAGGATAGCACGTGAAAAGGAAAAAGATGCGATTATTGAAGGTGCAAAGCGACAGCGGGCCAGACTTATAAAAACCATGGCTACGATAGCTATTGCCGTTGTTGCGGTCTTGGCGACTATCAGTTGGCTCGCCTACAATATTGACGAACAAAAAAGCAACATCGAGCAGCATAATAAAAAAATGGCATTGGCGAGAAGTTTACTATTGACCTCTCAAAGTGTAGGGTTCGTGGATGGAGATACAAAAAAAGCGGCGTTAATAGCAAGGCTAGCGTATCTTATCTATAACAATAATAAGAATTCTGAATCCGGCGAGAACATGTACAGTGCGGAGTTCTATAATGCAATGTACAAAATTCTGAAAAAGGACGGATTTCCTTTCGATCAAAGTGAATCTGGCAGAAAGATTCTATTCGCTGTAGAGGCTAATGAAAATGAGAGGTATATCGGCTTAGAGGACGGCACGGTGCTTATTACCTACCCTACATTGGACTTAACGGATTCTATCGTGTATAAATTCGATAAAGCATTGATTGCGGTGATGGATTTTTATAGTGCAGACGGTGAAAATCTCTTGGCGATTGCGGGTACTTCCGATTCCGTTACGATACATAATATGAATGTTGACGGTACTACTAGAAGAATCGCCATACCGGATTCAAATCAAAAACTTATGTCTTTGGCGTTTACAAATGAAGGGGAATTGATACTTCTTAGTGAAAATTCCATTGTTGGCTGGGACAATTCATATAAAAATCCATGGAAAGTGAATTTTTCAGCTGACCATATTGTTACAGCCATAAATTATCACCCTTATAAGGATTCTATTATTATCGGAAATAATCGGGGAGAGATTTTTACGATGTCAGTCAAAGATACTGTTAAGGTGTCAAAGCCAATAGCACATATCTCAAAGGTTACGGATATAGCTATTAGTCCAAACGGTAAACTGATTGCCACCGCAAGTGCTGATAATTCGGTAGTTATATGGAACCAAGAAAGTTGGACTACGCTGCCAATAACCGCTAAAGCATTGAACTCAACACATGGCTTCGTAAATAGTGTTTCTTTTACTCCCGATGGAGATTACATACTTGCAGGTTACGCCGATGGTGCAGTATTGAGATGGCCTGTATCCTTGGAAAAAATGGCCCAAATAATCTGTAATTATACTGATGGGGATTTGACCGATGCCGAGTGGAAAAAATATACCAAAAATCTCATAGACGATAAACAGGAATACAGTTGTAAGTAGTCTATTAAATTTACTAAAAGTTACGCATTTAATCTTATCGAATTATCAAAATTAAAATGATAACCAAAAAACAATTATAATGAAATTGAACAAGAATTTACCGAAATTACTTTTTGTACTATTTATTTTTATTGGCACGTATGCCATATCTGCGCAAAGTTGTAAACAAGCCTTTTATAGTGCAAAAGAGCAGTACAATGGCGGTCAATTTGAAAGTACACAAAAGTTATTGAGTGCCTGTATCAATAGTTTCAACTCCAATTCTAACCCTGATCAGGTATATAAAGTCTATAAATTATATATCAACGCATGTATCGAAAACAGGGACAAGGCATGCGCAAATACAAAAAGGCAGAGGCTAATCAGTCTTTTTTCAGATAAAAAAGAAGCGGATGTACTCAAAAGATTGGACCAAACTAAAATTTAGTGATTAAAACACTTTTTACGGCAGACGCAACATAAATGTTAATTCAAATAAATCGATGGTTATGGCCACGCGCTACCTCGGCAGTTGCGATACCACCAAAAAACCGATAAGCCGTTAAAGATTTTTTGAGCCCTGTCATATAGACGGTATCTTGAGAACACCGTCTCCTTTAGGGACGATGACCGCACCACATGGTGAAGGTTCAGGGATATGCCCAGAAATCAGATGGCGGAACTACAGCGGTTTCTATTTGGAGCAAACTTTATGCCTCGTGGCGTGATCGATGGAATTTTCGATTATTTAACCCAGGCTACCGTGCGGTTATTGCAAGAATACGTGCAATCGGTCGAAGGTGTTGCCCATATGCTGCCGGATGGTATTTTCGACAGGGGTACCCAAAGCCACATTCACCGATGAAAGGCCACTGGTAAGGTTTTCGATTGGGGCAGGGCTTCCCATGCTAATCCTTCGGTACAACATGCAAAATCGATGGTGCTGTTCTGAAAGTCGTAGGCCCATTAACAACAAAACCCGCATCCGATTATGCAAGGGGGACTTTAGAAAGAATGAAGTAAATTTCAGGAAGTTGAAACAGTCTTTCAGACTAATGCCGAATATTCCCCCCTTGAAGGACTGTTGATTTACCTTCTTCATTTATTTTAGTTCGATTCCGGATAAGGAAAAGCCTTATTTAGCTATTCTTTTACGGCTATCTCCAATTAGGGTTAATTTTGGCACGGTACAATAGGCTAATTTAAGCAAGATATTCACCCTGACTCTGTTAAAAATTAGCTGAAAAAAGAATTATACTATTCTAATACTCCCCTTCATCATCTCCGCCCTTTTGTTGCTGATTTCCATTTTTCGCTTTTTTCTGGTTGATGCGATACACAAAAGTAAGTGTCATTTGTCTTTCCCGCCTTTGGTATTCACTGTCGGAGGTAAAGAAGGGGGTCTGTGTCAAGGTTTGCCGTTTGCGGGTGTTCAATAGATCATTTACGTTAAAGGAAATGGTGCCCTTATCACCCAGCACATCTTTTGCAAAAGCAAGATCTAATGAAAAAATACCCTTACTTTCACTTTGCGCGGTCAGCCTAGGACCGCGAAGATTGGCGTTGGTCTGCCAATCGATTTTGCCGGGCAGCGTTACCTTTGAACTGAAGCGTCCGAACCAACTGTTGTCTTCGGTTCCGAAGTCTACCCCGTTGAACGCCCCGTCAGACACGAATCGGAAGTAGTTGAAACTACCGTTTAGCCGTAGCCATTTGGCCGGGTTGTACAACAAGCCTACTTCGGCACCGATACGTTTGTTGGTAGATAGGTTTATGGGAATTGAGCGGATAATGCGTATGCCATCCGAGGTCAGTTCTCCGGTTTCTTCCTGTACAACTGCAAAGGAGTTGGTTTCTTTTTGGTAATAGACGGATGAGGTCAAGGTCAGTTTTTCCCATCGTTTCAGATAACCTAGATCAAAAGCGTTGGCAAAAGCGGGATCAAGATCGGGATTTCCTTGAAAGATATTCGTGCGGCTAGATCGTGAAGGGAACGGATTGATAAAGAATCCCCTAGGCCGGTTGATCCTGCGGTTGTAGCCCAACGTAATGTTTTCCATTTCATTCAGTTCAAAGATCAGGTTGACCGTTGGGAAAAGTCCCAGATAATTTTTGTCAAAATTCAAGTCCACATCGGCACCTAAAGATTCTTCCAAAGTGGTCAAATCAAAATCGGATTCCACCTGCCCCTTGAGTTGTGTATTTTCCAAACGGAGACCGAGCAAAAAGGAAAACTTTCCGAATTTATTGCCATACTGGGAATAGAGGGCGTTTACGTTCTCATCATAGGTGAATTTATTGTCCAATTCTTGGTCGGTCTCAAACTGACCTGTACCGTGGTTAAAGGTATCCAATTGAAACGTATTTATATTTTGTTCAAAATTTCCCCGATACCCGGCCTCGAACTGCGAATCGCCTATGGGCAGCACATAATCCGCTTGGATCAAATATTCGTTCTGCTTTTCGGTTTCTAATATATTTTCCCGTGCGAGAAGACTGTTGTTGGGAAAAATGTTGTTATCGTCAATTGTAGTGGTAACGTCTTCCGTGTCATACGAATATTGAAATTCCGCGGTCAGTTTATGCCCTTCTTCGTTAAAGTTGTTGGTATAGTTCAAGGATGCCTGGTAACTATTATCGTCTTCTTTTTCAACTTCTTCCCGAAAGGTTCGGCTATCCAAAGTCGATCCGACGAAACGGCGGCTCAAGTTCTCTGTGGCATCCTGTTCATCCGAAAAACGGCCAAAAACACTTCCGGTAACGGATGACTTTTCGGTCAGGAAATATTCCATTCCCAGGTTTACATTGAATCCTTTATCCTTTCTTGACATATCACGGTCTTCGAGAATCCGACTGAAATTACCGCTGGTCAAAGAATCATTTTGATTGTAGGTATTGTCAAAGAAAGCATTTCCCGGTGGTTCGCGGTACGAATACCCAAGCGTATTGAATATATTGAACTTATCGGTCCGTAGGTTGAGGTTGGTACTGATCTGACTGGCTACGGGATACCCGATACTTGTCGTTACGGAGCCATTCAAGCCCAAGGTTTTGTGCTGTTTGAGAACAATGTTCAAGATGCCCGCCGTGCCCTCGGCATCATAGCGCGCGGAAGGGCTCGTAATAACCTCGACCCGGTCGATGGCATCGGCAGGGAGTTGTTTTAAGGCATCCGTAGAACCGAATCCCGCCATGGCCGAAGGCTTGCCGTTGATTAAAATACGAACGTTTTCGTTGCCGCGGAGGGCTATGGCACCTTCCACATCTACCGTAACAGAGGGAATGTTGTTCAGGGCATCGCTAACATTGCCGCCACTGGTCGTAATATCCTTTCCGATATTATAGATCTTTTTATCTAAACGGACTTCCACCGTTGTCTTTTCTCCGACGACCTCTACAGCTTCCAATTGGGTAGCATCCACTTCAAGGCGAATGGTACCTAAATCGATGGAGCTGTTCAGTTCCTGATTGTTCAGCTCATAAGGTTTGTAGGAGATGAATTCAACGCGAACGTTGTAGCGGCCGAGGGCGGCCTCAACGTTAAACTTTCCGTATATATCGGTTATTCCGCCAGTAACCTTATCCGGGTTTTCAACACTTTGCAGCACTAGGGTAGCGTATTCCAAAGGTTCACCGGTGTCTTGGTCCAATACGGTGCCCGTAATCTCAATGGATTCCGTGTTAAGATTTTGACGCCCCTGCGCCCAGGCGAATGCGCCCATAAAAAACAGTATGTGGCAAAAAAAGGATGTAGTTTTGGTATTCATCTTGTATGTTGGAAACGGGTTTGATATTATTTCCAACCAAAGATGGCGTATTTGAATAGGTATGCCTTTAACTTTCTTTGAACGACAGTAGTTGTATTGCTAACGACCTTAAGGGAATGTTAACACAATCGGGCCGAATGTATTTGATAAATGGTCAAGTCTTGAAAATAAGGGGATTGTCGTTTATTTCTCCGAATTGCCATAGGTGTTGTCAAGAAACAAATACCTGGGGTCATTTTTTGCTCGAATCAATTTACTCTCCGTATCGATGACCATGACGGCTGGGGTGTCGTCCTTAGCCTTCGCTGCTTCCCATTGGGGCAGACCCTCTCCGTTCGGGTTTCCGGTCTTGATGAAATTGGCAAAGTAATCCTGCATGGTTTCAGACGTCTTATAATCGTCCTCTGTCCAAGCGTAGTCATCCACCAGATGCAGATTACCCATGGCATATTCGATTTCGGCAGCATGGGGCGCACCGATAGGCTTTGGCGATGCGGGGGCTTCATTGCCCTTTTCAACGGTACCGCCGGCAAGTCCCGAAGCTAAATTCGTATCCCTTAAATCCGGACGAAATTTGCTGTAAAGGTACCGGTACACGGGCTGGTCGCTGTTCTTGCGGTGCAGGTCGAACCATTTCCAGGTACTGTAAACGATAAATCGGTCGGATGCCAGGGCGGTGGCCGAGATTTCGATTTCCTTTGGAGATCCATCCGGGTATAGTTCAAGGACTTCCTGGTATTTTTCGGGATAGGCCTCTTTCACCTTGGCCACATAATTGTTTTCGGTATAGGGTCCTTGCGTAAATGCCATGCCCGTAATTTCGGCGGAGTTCCACCCCAACAACAGGGGCACTTGCGCCTGTTCCTCAGCTTGAAAAATTTCGGGTAGGGTCTTCGGAAGAAAATACCCATCAATGACGGCCGGAAAGCCAAAGCGTTTTGATTCGTTATAGATTTCGTAAACTTCCCTAGTGTTCAATTTCCGAAGTTCGACCAAAGTAGGATAGCCTGCATTTTTTGCGAATTCCATTCCGATTTTCTCCGCTTCTTCCAAAGGAACGGGCGCCATCGTAGGGTTGATTCCCGCCCCACTTTCGCCAATGGCCCCGGCAATCAAGCCTTTGGATAGGGGAGAGGCCATTTGCTGACTGACCCCGATAGATCCAGCGGATTCCCCGGTAATGGTCACTTTTTTAGGATCGCCTCCAAAGGCCGCAATGTTCTTTTGCACCCATTTTAACGCGGCATTTTGATCGAGCAATCCGTAGTTCCCAGATGCCTTATAGGGAGCTTCTGCACTTAGTTCGGGGTGTGCAAGGAATCCGAAAATATTAAGCCGATAGTTGGTAGTTACTACGACCATTCCTTTTTTGGCCATGCTCTCGCCATCGTACCGGGGTTCCGAGGCATCTCCTGCTACATTGCCGCCCCCGAAGAAATAAACCAAAACCGGAAGACCCTTGGTGTTACGGGTGGCGGGTGTCCATATATTTAAATACAGACAGTCTTCGCTAACGCCGTTCGAACGTGATTTCATATCGCCGAATACCATCGTCTGCATAGGGCGTGGGCCAAAGGTTTTGGTCTGTTTTACACCTTCCCAGTCGTCCAAAGGTTGTGGTGCCTTCCAACGTAGTTCGCCTACGGGCGGTTTGGCAAACGGCACTCCGAAATAGGTCTGGATGTTGGTGTGGGTGTCATAGCTGCCCTCAATGATGCCTTGTTCCGTTTTCGTCTGAATGGAAAAGGCATTTTTGTCCTGCGCCATGTTAAAGGTCATTTGAAAAAGGAATAGTGAAAATAGAAACGTTCTCATTGCGTAAGTTTTTGTTGATTATTTAAGTAGTAAGTTTTTCAAAATCCAGTTCTAGAAAATCCGCTACATATTTTGTCCAAAACTCCTGTATGAAAGCAAGATGTTCAGGATGTCGATTATATGCTTCGTAAGCCTCCAGCGTATCAAATTCCATGGAAATACCATAATCGAAGTCGTTTTTTTTGCTTGTTTGATGTAGATATTCAAAGTTTTTCACGCCCGGGATGGAGGACAATTTTTCAACGGTATCATGAAATACTTTTTCCTCAGGGGAGTTCTTACGATTTTTTAATCTAAAAACAACGGTATGACGTATCATAGAATTCTTGGTTTTAATACTCCTACGTGGCAGGAATATAAACCTTATTATCCGAAAAATTCATAAATTTGAGTTGTTCAACCAATACTATAAATCATGCTAAAAAAAATCTTAATCGGACTGTTGATTCTACTTGTAGTCATCCAATTCTTCCATCCGGAAAAAAACGATTCGAACAATCTCACACATGACATCTCCACCAAATATGAAGTGCCTGAAGAGGTAAACCATATAATGCAAGTTTCCTGTAACGATTGCCATTCCAACAAAACGGAGTACCCTTGGTATTCCAATGTACAGCCAGTGGCCTGGTGGCTAAATGATCATGTAAAAGACGGCAAAAGGCATCTGAATTTTTCCGAATTCACCAAAATGCCCATCGCCATACAGAACCACAAATTAGAGGAGACTATCGAGATGATCGAAGACAAGGAAATGCCCTTAGCGGACTACACCTATTTAGGACAGCATGCCGATGCGGACCTATCTGACGGGCAACGTAAGGTGATTATGGATTGGGCTAAGGCACAAATGAAGCATTTAAAAGAAACCTATCCGGCAGATAGCTTGGTAATGCCGAAACGAGATAAGGCTAAGTAGCGAACCCACTGTAATTCCGCCGACGGCGAAGGTCGAGAGTTTATCCATAAAAAGCCGCCTATTGACCCTGCTGTGTGCATAGTCATCATAGAGGTCGAATACCTCTTGTTTGATGTCTTCTTTCTTAAGCTTTTTCATAGTAGTATAGTGTTAGTCAGCCGACTTATAAATAAACTCAACAATCTTGTCCGCATTGATAAAGTCTTGCCCATGGGTGGCGTCCCACTCTTTCGAAAGGCTTAGTTTTTGTGTTTCTTCCAATGAATTACCATCATCCCTTGCCTTTTTTACGCGCTCCCGTAAGGTGATCAAAACGTTCTTGTAATTTTCCAGATCGGCTCTTGAGGAGACACTCCCATGACCGGGAATTATTTTGGTGGATTCATCAACAATGCCTAAAGCCATGGTTACATTGGCAATCAATCCGTCGATATCACCGCCGGAGCCAAGATCGATATAGGGATAGCGACCGCTAAAAAAGTTATCGCCCATATGGATCACGTTATCCTCGGGAAAATAATAATAGGTGTCCCCATCGGTATGGGCGGGATTGACATACATGGCATGAATACTCTTGCCATTGCCCAGATGTATGGTCATTTTATCATTAAAGGTCACTACGGGAAGGGCTTCCTTCGGGTTGGGCTCGTCCGTAGCCTCCATTCTTTTGCGTACATTATCATGGGCGATGATCAAGGCCCCAGCATTCGCCAAGTTTTCGTTACCTCCCGTATGATCGCCATGCAGATGGGTATTAAGTACGAAATTGATAGGCTTATCTGTAAGGGTTTTTACATGGGCCACGATTTTTTCGGTCAACGGCCCGAATTGATCATCGATAAGATATGCCGCATCTTCACCAATAGCCAAACCGATGTTGCCTCCCGACCCGAATAGGGCATAGATATTTTCCGTTAGTTTTTCGGAGGTAATCTGCACATCGCTAAAGTCTTTTTGTGCCGTAAGGGTAGAAATGAATACCAAACTGAATAATAAGCTTATTTTTTTCATTTTTAAGAAATTAGGTCTTTTTTGAAGGTACGGAAACAGGACGAATAATTATTTAAAATTCCGCTTTTACCGAATCAGGTTTTTCATGAATTGCTCTTTAAAGGCCCTACCGATAGGGAGTGTAGTTTTTTCATCCAAACGGACCTGGTTGCCCACAATCTTCTGGATTTTTGAGATATTGAGGATGTACGATTTGTGTATTCTAATAAACTTTTTCGGATCAAGATATTCCTCCCAATACCGTAAGGGTTCTTGGGATAGGTATTTTTTATCGGCTGCAAAAATCTCCGTATAATCGGCATCCGATTGTATAAAAAGGATATCGGCCACGTCAATTTTGATGTGCTCGTAGCCCGATTTGATAAAAATCATATCGGGGGAAGTTGAGGTTTCAATTGGTTTTTCGGGGTCTGGTCCCTTTGATTTCGGTGGCGGTACTTTCGAGACCGCCTGAACGAAACGCTCGAACGAAAAGGGCTTTAACAAGTAGTCCACCACATCATATTCGTAACTTTCCAGAGCGTAGTCCGAAAACGCCGTGGTCAAGATGACATGGGGTTTGTGCCCTAGGGCCTTTAAAAAATCAATGCCCGAAATTTTGGGTAGATGGATGTCCAAAAAAATCAGATCTATCGGTTCGGTCTTTAGAAAATCCATCGCCTGGAGTGCGTCGGCGAAGGTGGCTTTTAAATCCATATTCCCGGTATCGGCAATGAACTTTTTGAGCACCCTTTGCGCGGGCGGTTGGTCTTCGATAATGATGCAACGTATCATTTGACGTCCGTTTTTAATTGCATTTTTAATAGCACATAATAAAAACCATCTTCATCGCGTATGGTCAATTTATGCGCCTTGGGATATAAAATCTTCAATCTTTTTTTTACATTTTGCAGCCCTATGCCTTTGGATAGGTTATCTGTATTTCCCAACGGCTGGAACGAATTTTTACATTCGAATTGCAATAGGCCGTTATCCGTAACTTTAATGTCAATGTCTATGGAAATATCCTTAGATTGGCTGGCCGTACTGTGTTTAAAAGCATTTTCGATAAAAACGGTCAAAATTAAGGGTGCGATACGGTATTCGGATCCGATATTTTCCGTTCGGAAAGTAACTTTTCCGCGCTCTTCGATTTGTAGCTCGTTCAGTTGCGTAAAGTTTTTTAGATGTTCGATTTCTTTCGGAAGGGCCACAAAATCCTCTTTACAATCATATAACATATACCGCAATACAGAGGAAAGTTCCAAAATAATGGATGGCGTCTTCGGCGACTGCTCTATAGCGTAGGAGTAGAGATTGTTAAGGTTGTTGAACAAAAAATGCGGATTGATCTGGGATTTGAGGAACTGCAGCTCGCTCTCTTTTACAGAAGACCGTAGTTCGTCTACTTCCCGTTGTTTGGTGGAAGCATCCCAAGCGAATTTGAACCCTGCCAAAATCGTAATCACGGGCATGACATCCAAGAGACTATAAATAACACCGGGAAATCGGGTACCACGGGTATCGGGATAATAAATGCGTTCAAGAACAAGTTCTTCAATAATAATAATAGCAGCGACAATAAAAATCACCGATACGAAAAACGGCACATATTTCTTTTTGTAGAAAAAACGAGGTAGCAGTACATAGTTGATTACTAGCGCACCAAGGGCGTAGTTAATAAAGGCCATTACCTTGAATTCCTCAATTTGTGGTTTATGGCGATCAAACGAAAAGAACAAAAACAGCACGATATGCAGTACTATCTGAAATATAACCTCTTTAGATGTGCTATTAAAAAAGGATGCTTTCGATGCCATATCCCAAAAGTACCATTTTACGATCAGTGGCTTTTGGAAAACCCGTCATCGACGGATTTGGCCGGGTCAACGTCGGTTTATGGATTATGTGTCGTTCACGGTATAACCTTCGTCGTTTACAGAAAATGGAAAACTTGTCTTTTAAAATTGTGCATCTTTGAATTGTTAATTACTAAATAGATCTTTGAGATGCCTAAATTATTCTATGTTCTCCTGTTGGGAGCATTGGTTTTTAAGATGGATGTACTTTCCGCCCAACTTGCCACAACGATCATTACCGGGAAGGTTATCGAGGAAGGCGGCGTCCCCATCGAGTTCGCCACCGTCTTGGTCGGCAATCCCGCGGACCAAAAACCAATAACGGGCACCACGACCCTAGAGGACGGTACTTTTGTGCTTGAAACTGAGGCGACCGACTTTTACATCGAAGTCAGCTTTATCGGCTACACCAAAAAGACGATCGAGAACCCTACGATCGTCGATGGCCAAATCGATTTGGGCACCGTTACCCTCACGGAAGATTTACGGCAATTGGATGAAGTGGTGGTTGAAGGCGAAGTGTCCCAAACGGTGTTCAAGCTCGACAAGCGCGTTTTTAACGTGGGTGCCGATCTGAGCAGTACGGGCGCCAGTGCCTTGGAGGTTTTGAACAACGTGCCGTCCGTCAACGTAAGTATCGAGGGAACGATCAGTCTTCGCGGTAGTCAAGGGGTACAGATGTTGATCAACGGCAAGCCTTCAGCCATCGCCAATGAACAGGGGAATGCCCTCGGCACTTTGACCGCCGATATGATCGAGCGTATCGAAGTCATTACCAATCCATCCGCCAAATACGATGCAGAGGGTACTTCGGGCATCATCAACATCGTTTTAAAAAAGGACGAGAAAAAGGGACTTAATGGTTCCGTGACCCTGAATACCGGTGTGCCAAACAACCATAGTTTAGGACTAAGCTTGAACAAACGCACCGAAAAGTTCAACCTGTTCAGTCAGTTGGCTGTTGGCCGCCGCACCTATCCCAGCGATAACGAGACCGAGAACCGCAATTTGGTCGATAATACCTATATCAACAGTATTGGCGTGAGCGATAAGAACGAGACCTTTTTTAACCTGATTCTAGGTACGGATTACCATATAAACGATTATAACGTTTTGACGCTTTCCGGCCATTTTGCCTACGAATGGGAAACCGAACATTCGGATGCCGATTACAGTATTTTCGATGCCGGAAATACATTGACGGATGGTTTCCATCGTCGCGAACTTACCACCGCCACCAACCCGAAATATGCCTATGAGCTACAGTACAAAAAGGATTTTGAGGGCAATGAAGATCAATCCTTATTGATAAGTGCAACGGGCAATCTTTTTGCGAAAGACCAGTCCTCTGAATTTGAAAATGTGGTTACGTTAGGCGATGATGAGGATATGCAGCAACAAACACGTACCGATTTTAGTCAGGCCGAATATACTTTCAAAGCTGACTATACTCATCCATGGGCGGAAAAATATACGGTTGAAACGGGGGCGCAATACCAGATCAACGATGTGGCCAATGACTTTGCCGTCAGCGATTTTGACAACGGCAGTTTTGTGGAAAATCCTGATCTGACCAATGTATTTGAATGGGAGCAAAAAGTATTAGGTGTTTACGGGACAGCGGCTTACGAAGGCGATAAATGGGGATTGAAACTGGGCGTTCGCTTCGAGGATACCGCTGTGAATACGCTCTTGCAGAATACTAACGTTAGCAATAATCAGAAGTACAATAACTTTTTCCCTAGCGGACATACATCCTATAAAATCAACGATGATCTTTCCTTGCAAGCGGGGTATTCCAAAAGGATTTTTCGTCCAAGGTTGTGGGATCTGAATCCATTTTTCAATATCCGAAATAATTTCAGCATTCGCACCGGAAATACTGATTTGCAACCAGAGTATACGGACAGTTATGAGCTGACCAGTATCTATAAGTTGGGAGAGCTTTCCATGAACTTGGGCGTATTCTACCGTCACACCGAAGACGTCGTGGAGCGCGTGGTCAATTTCGAGGACAATGTAAGCATTTCGCGCCCGGAAAATATCGGCATTAACAATACCACTGGTGTTGAATTCAATGCGAAATACATCCCCACAAAGTGGCTGTCGTTTACCAACGATCTGAACTACAGCCGTTTTACACGCGAGGGAGACTTCGAGGGTACCTCCTTCGATTTTAAGGGCGACCAATGGTCCACCCGGCTTACGGGCAAGATCAAACTGCCCGCCGATATCGATCTGGAATTGACGGGAAATTATCAGTCCGGCTACCGAACTTTACAGCAAGAAATCACGGAAAACCTTTTTATGGATTTCGGTGCACGAAAGAAAATATTCAAAGGAAAAGCCATTCTGAACCTGAGCGTACGCGATGTATTCGCATCTCGAATTCGGGAGAGCATTACCAGTCAACCCGATTATTATTTAAGGGATTTCAGTCAGCGTGGCCGCTTTGTAACCTTCGGTATCAGCTTCGGTTTCGGCAAAGGCGAAGCGATGGAGTTTTCGGGGCAGAAACAGTTTTGAAATCCAAAAAAAAATATCTTCATAATGCCAAATCAACTAGTTTTGACCACTTTTGAAAACGGCCAGCACTAAAAAGCTACGGGTGCCGTGGTCTATTCCGAAAATGGCATTAAATCAATGCTGCAAGGCCCACTGCCGTCTTTTGACCAGAATGCGCTTTCCTGAAAGGATGATAATTCCCGCGATTATCACTCCTGAACCTGCCAATACCGCTCCGACGAGATCGGCCGATGTGTAGCCATAGCCCATCGCAATCGGCAATCCTGCCAAAAAGGCTCCGGAGGCATTACCCATATTAAAGGCACTTTGGTTCATGGCCGACCCCAACATTTCCGAACCTTTGGATGCCTTTATAATTGCCATCTGAAGGGGAGTGGAGATGCTGAATCCCACCGCTCCGATGATAAAGGTCATAACCAGTACCGCGGTTTTGTCGGAGGCCAGAAAGGTATTGGCCAGCAGCACGGTTACCATAAGGGTCAACGCGATTATAATGGCGTTCATTGGCGCGAACTTTTCAGTCAGCTTGGCACCAAGAAAGTTTCCCACCACCATGCCCAATCCAGTAAGAATCATGGCATATCCTACCACACTTTCCGGATGGCCGGCCACTTCGGTGATCAAGGGGGCGATATAACTGTACCAGGCGAAAAATCCGCCGGTACCGATGGTCGTCAAGAGAATCAATCCCCAAAGACGCGGTTTTTTAAACACTTTGATGTCCTTGGCAAAACCTTGTGTGGAAGATTGTGCCAGATGCGGCATCCAAAAATAAACGCTCAACAAGGCCAATAATCCTACCAGTCCTACGATTAAAAAGGCGATGCTCCAATGGTATTCATGACCGAAATAGGTGCCCAATGGTACTCCAATAACGTTGGCAACCGTCAATCCAGCCATCATAGTGGCGATAGCCTGTGCCGCTTTTCCTTTTTTAGCTAGCTTTCCGGCGACCACGGCCCCGATACCGAAGAACGCCCCGTGAGGAAGGCCCGATAAAAAACGTACTGCCAAAAGGCTTTCATAACTTTCCGCAAAGGCGGAAAGTGTGTTAAAGACCGTAAACCACAGCATCAAAAACAGCAACACTTTATGGGCCGGCCACTTACCGCCGATACTGGTCAAAAGCGGTGCCCCGATGACCACGCCAAGTGCGTAGGCCGCGATAAAATGACCGGCCTGTGGGATACTTATTTGTAATGCATTTGCGACATCGGGCAGAATGCCCATGATAACGAATTCCGTCATGCCTATTCCGAAGCCGCCGATTGCCAAAGCGATCAAGGCTTTTTTATTTGATGATTCTAATAATTTTTGCATACCTAAAGGATTTTGGGGAATTAAATCCGAACAATTACAAACGATTTCGTTTTTATGATCGCAATTGTTTTCGGTGCAAAATTAGGATGAATAAATGGGGTGAAGATTGCCGTTTTTATCCCATTTCTATGCTGTATTACCCTGAAAACTACGTTCAGTGATTATTTTTGGGAAAAACGCATAATTTAAGGTTGCCCTACGCAGAGATTGTCGGTAAAGCGATAAGGGTATAGCCTCAAACTGAACGTCTGAATCTTGGCCGATGTCAGTTCCTATTTTTTCACTCCCCCATCAAATCGAAAAAATCGCCTTCGGTCCACCCAATCGGGGCCTCTACTTTATGATTGCGGATCGCTTTTCCTTTGATCATGGGTTTTGTTCCATCGGCACCTTGCCATTGTACGTTTTTGATTTGAAGTCCATCTACGTCGTCAACAATGATAGGAAATCGGGCGTCAGGTGCCTCGGTACCAATGTTTAGGTTATCTATGGAAATTCCTTCGGCATGTCTTATAAAGAGGGTGTTACTGGGTAAATTTCCGTAGGTAACCGCATGCGGATACCCTTTTTCATCTTCTTCGACCGAGGTGCTGAAATCACCGGCGGCAAGTCCGCCTTTTGAACGGATTTGTATATTGCTCAAGGCTACATTTTTGATGGGATAGCCTTCAAGGCCGGTAATCGAAGAGCCCCACGTACCGGTATCATAGGCCACGACATTACTGATCGAAATATTCTTAACCTCTCCAATGTTATTGACTTTGGCACCGGGTGTATGTGGTCTTGCCCGATTTCCGAGCCGAATGTAAATAGGCGATTCCGTGCCTTGAATAATCAAGTTGTTTACGGTAAAGGCTTCTAGGGTACCGCCGTCAACTATCATCAATGATAGTCCTGATACGCCTATACGCGGCGTATCCCAAATGGGTTTCCCTTTTTCTTTTGAGGGCCTGATCACGCAATTGCTAATGGCAATGTTCTTGAAACCACCAGTGGTTTCCGTACCGGCTTTGATGGCGTTGCAAAAACTGCTGACGACACAGTTGGTAATCACGATATCTTCACAGGCGGCCGCTCCTGTACTTTTAAGTACAATAGCGTCATCATCGGAATCTATGATACTGTTCGAAAGCACCACACGGCGACAGCCATCGATATCGATTCCGTCATTATTTCGGCTACCGTGGCTGTAGACGTAGATATTATTGATGAATAGATCCTCACAATCCAAATAATGCTGGTTCCAAATGGGCGCATTGAGCATTCGAAGGCCTTCGATTTTTATGTTTTTACAAGAAATTAAAAGAATATTTCTAGGTCTTCCATCGATGTCACCGGCAACGGGGTCTGGGAGGGGAGTGTGCAGCGGGCCTTGCCCATCAATGGTCCCGCTTCCTGTTAAAGCTATATTTTGCTGGCCTTCCGCATAGCTAAGGGCATTGAAACCACCCAGTTGATCTTTATGGGAGCGGTATTTCGGCATGGGTTGCAATGGAAAATCGACCACATCGGTGCTTGCCAATAAGATGGAATTATGTTCAAAATGAAGCTCCACATTGCTTTTTAATAGGATAGTGCCGGAGCGGAACGTTCCTGAAGGAATGATGACCTTGCCGCCGCCGGAAGCGACACAGGCATCGATTGTTTTTTGGATGGATTCGGTATTTAGGGTTACGCCATCGCCTTTGGCACCGTAGTCCGTTATTAGGAAGTTTCCATTTTTAAGGGTGTCATCAACTTTTCCGTAGGCAGGATAGCAAAGAAGACCGAGAGTTAAAACTAGAAAACTGAATTGAGCTAATTTCATACTGAAGAAGTTTTAAGGGGTTGAAAATAGCGTAAATAAAAAGGAAAGGCAAAGCCATCGGGGAATCTCAGTGATTTGTCCATGGCCTTGCCTTCTTTTCGGAAGATGCAGGCGCTCAGTAACTCTCCTCAATGACCTTGCGGGCTAGCTTCTCACTGGCCGAAAGTCCGTATGCACTTTTGACTTCTTTAAACGGATTGGGGTCGGGCAGGGTTTTTTCGTCGATAGAGCGGAATAGGGCAGGGTGCACGTAATAATCCCGACAAACGGTCGGAGTATTTCCTAATTCGGCGGCGACCATTTTGATTACGATATTACTGAACTTCTTTCTGCTACCATCCTCCAGTCCCTCCAAGGCCAATGGATAACATTCAACCGCCAATCGGTTGGCGGACCATGTGCGGAAATCCTTGCTTGAAAAATCGGAACCCATGTATTCCGTAATATATTCATTGACGTCATCACTGTCCACATCGTGAAAGTTCCTTTGGCCATCCCGATACCTAAAAATCTCATAACCAGGTAAGTTGGCTACTTCCTTGATGAATGGCATTAAGGTTTCGTCGTCGATATGCACCTCCTGTTCTTGATGGCTTTTCCCCATAAAGGATAACAACAGTTCGTCCTCTTCTATGCTAAGGTGTTTTCTGCGCAAGGTCGTGAGGCCATATGATTCGTTCTGTTTTTTGTATTCCTTATTTCCTATTCGGATGCCGTATTCGTCCAATATTAATATAATCAAAGCCACTAATTTATCTTTTCCCCAGCCTTTGGTATCGAGGTCTATATGGGCCTTTTTGCGGATTTTAGGGAGCAATTCCGAAAAGTCGAGCATCTTCTTAAATTTTGCTTCCTGCTGCTGTTTTTCATATACGGAATGGTAAATGTATTGCTTCCTGTTTTTGGCATCGCGCCCAATAGCCTGTATATGCCCGTCGTCGAAACGGCAGACCATAACATCCTGCCACATAGGGGGTATCACCAATCCGCGAAGGCGTTTTAGGACTTTTTTGTCCTTGATCAAATTCCCATTTTCATCATAAAAACTGTATCCCTTCCCGCGTTTCTTTCTTGAAATGCACATGGCCGAATTGTCAATTTCCCTAATTTTTCCCATTAGCGTTGTTTGATGTTGAAATAATGGAAAATCACTTAAATTTTTAATTTACCATGTTCGCCAAGGTCCTGCTTTTCACCTGTTAATGCACCCATTCCCATTTTCAGAAGGCTTACCAGTTTGCCATTCTTGGTATCCCAATAATGGGCATCTTTGGGTATTACTTTAATAGCGGTAAGATTCGGGTCGTCAATGCCGTCGAACCAAGCGTCGTCCGATTTACCGTAGTATTTTTCGAGTACGGGCCGTTCGGTAGAAATAAAGGCATGGCCGTAAACAGTCATAAATTCCATGTCACCAGGTTTGGAATAAATAAGTTGAATGCTATTATCAGAGTCTATATAGGCATTATGTTCGCTGTTCTTGTTGCTTAAAAACCAAATGCATCCATCTTCATCGACGTCTTTGGTACTCATAGGAATGATATGTGTAGGCTTTGCCCCCAAATGGGTTTCCATCATCGCGAAGTCGATATTTTCTGCCAGTTCCTTAATTTTGGTTTTGGCTTCTTCGTTAAATAAATTGTTCTTGCTCATGGGTTATTGATTTTATTTGGATAAATGTAATATGGATAATTTTGATTTTTTATCTCGGATGATGTATGTTTTAGCTGTATTGAAACTGATCTTCTTAAATAGGTTACAAATGATATCAAACAAACGATGAATTTGCTATTTTCGCGGAAGTTAGTAGGCAATTGCAGTAGCGGTGGCAGGTAAGAGTAATAAGTCGCCAGTAAACAGTTAGTATTTTTAATTTGGAAATTTGAAATCTAAAATTTACTTTTTATAGCCTGCAACCATTTACCAGTAACGAATAAACAGTAACAAATAACTCAAACTAATGGCCTCAGGATTTTTCGCTTTACTCGACGATATAGCAAGTATGATGGATGACGTAGCCGTCATGACCAAAGTCGCGGGTAAAAAGACCGCAGGTATATTGGGTGACGATTTGGCCGTTAATGCGGAAAAGGCTTCCGGTTTCGTGGCCTCCCGTGAAATTCCTGTGCTCTGGGCGATAACGAAGGGCTCTTTGCTCAACAAGCTGATTATTTTACCTGTCGCTTTTTTACTCAGTGCTTTTTTGCCGGCAGCGGTTACCGTAATCTTGATTCTCGGCGGCTTGTATCTTGCATACGAAGGCGCAGAAAAAATCTATGAGTTTTTTGTGCCCCATGAACATGCTAAGGAAGCGGTTGCAACCGATATGACCGATGCCGAAATCTTGGCCGTGGAAAAGGAGAAGATAAAATCGGCCATAGTAACCGATTTTATACTTTCCGTAGAGATTGTCATCATTGCTTTAGGTACGGTGGTTCATCAGGATATCTGGTCGCAAGTGATGGTGGTCTCCATAATTGCCCTTTTAGCAACCGTCGGTGTCTACGGAATTGTCGCCCTTATCGTGCGGATGGACGATTTCGGGGCCAAACTTATCGCACTTAACGAACGGGACGACAGTTTTTCGGACAAAGTCGGTCATTTTCTGGTCAATGCCCTTCCCAAGGTGGTCAGAAGCCTATCCGTAATCGGTACAATTGCCTTAATCTTGGTAGCTGGTGGTATTTTCGTGCATAATCTACACTTTATCCATGACTGGCTTCACGCCCTACCTTCCCTTTTAGCCGAATTTTTAACAGGACTTGTTGTTGGATTTGCCTGTTTGCCCATTGTTATGGGATTCAAAAAGGTTTGGAAGAAGCTGAAAAAATGAAATACAGGTTATTAACTTCTTAAGTTTAAATCCTATTTTTTGAATAAACTATGTTGCTGATAGGCTGTTTGTCTTGTAATTGGTACCTATCCAGTCCTCCCCCCAGCCCCCTCCGGAGGAGGGGGAGCGAATACTGTGAATAAAAAATATTTACTGCCAAATGCCCCGAGATTATTTACTGACAAAAATAGGTTCCCTCCCCCTCGGGGAGGGCTAGGGAGGGGAATTTTGAAACAAAAAAATGCCCGCAATTTGATTTGCGGACATTTTTTTTTTGAAATTCAATAAACGTTACATGTTATCTATTTCATCCTTCAGTTGCTCTTTGGTCTTACCGGTTCTTTCCTGCAACCTTCCCATCATTTCATCGAATTTTCCTTCGCCATAAGTTACGTCGTCATCGGTAAGATCGCCATACTTTTGTTTGAACTTACCTTTTACCTGTTTCCATTTACCTTCTAATTGATCACTGTTCATATTCTTTGTTTTAAATTAATACACTATCTTATTTATGAGAATAAAAGTAGTATTTACTGCGCATTGCAATGAACGCTAAACCATCGTATTTTGATGCAAAAACGGTCACCTTCGGTGATTCAATAAAAAAGCGGCTCTTTTTCAGAGAGCCGCTTTTTTATGTTTTTTAGGAAGGTCTTCGAAAATCTTACATCGCGGTTCCTTCTGTTGTCGTCTGTGCTTGGGCTTTGTTTTTGGCTTTCATGTTACGGACCCAAAACCAGAGGATGATGAATAAAATAATCAAAATGGCAGGAAACGTAACCATTGTGCCCAAGGTATTCTGACCGGCGACCAATTCAAGTTCATCTCCTGTAAGTCCCGCTGCGGCCGCATCTGCTTTATCGGTATCGATCCATCCCCCTATAATCGGTTGGAAGATAGAAGTGGAAAACATACCTATGCCTCCCATAATGGAGAGTCCCAATGCGCCACTTTTCGGAATCTTATCGGCAATGAACCCAATCATATTGGGCCAAAAATAAGCGACCCCTAAAGCAAAAAATACGGCTGCCACATAGGCCATAGTGCCTGTTTGGGTACTAAAAAGATAGACACCGATAGTAGCCAGAACGGCACCTCCGAGAAGCACACCGGTCTGGTCGAATTTCGCGACCACACTACCACCGAAGTATCTAGCTACAGCCATCAAACCAGTTACCAGAGCCAATACCAGCATGGGCTCGGCACCACTTTTTGATAATATGAGCCCCACCCATTGTTGTGGACCGAATTCGCTAATGGCCGTAAGAGCCATACAACAGGCCATAAAAATGAACAAGGGAGATACCATGGCCTTAAAATTACTTGATAAACTTGCAGCTTCTTCCACTTTCGATTTAGGCCAGGATTGTCCAAAGAAAAGATAAGCGTATACCAAGGTTGGAATCATGATGACCCATACCTGGGTTTCCCAACTGATTCCACCATCGGTCATAAATTTCGAAATCAGGCTGCCGAGTACAATACCACCAGGAAACCACATGTGAAAACGATTCAGCATCGTGCTCATTCGAACGCCTTTATTGGCATCGGCAATCATGGGATTACAGGCAGCTTCGGTACAGCCGTTGCCCAGACCGATAAGAAGCGTAGAGATCAATAAGCCATAATAACTTCCGGCGTAGATGGTCATAATTATCCCGACAGCATGGGCAAAGAAAGCGAATTGCATTATGGCTTTTCCACCGACCTTATTGTAGATAAGTCCGCCTATTACCATAGATATCGGAAATCCTAAAAACCACATGGAGTTTATAAAACCTAATTGTTCTGCAGATAAGCTTAATTCTTCTCCCAATTGTGGAAGGATTCCCGCCCGTATACTAAAGGAGAAAGCGGTGGTGATAAGTGCGAGACAGCTTGCGTAAAAGAGTCTGTTCGCATTAGGGGTCATTACATTTGTAGATGATTCCATGGATATTGGTTTATGGTTTTAAAAGGATAATTTTTTATAAATATATAGTATTTCGAACTTGATTTTTAAGAAAATCGAAACAAAAGGCCATTTTTGGGATGATGCATGCCCAACGGAAATTGTATTATCCTGTAAAATAGGTCAATACCGCAACTACTACAATAACCAGCATGACCGATAATAAAATATCAACCCAGGTATAACTGCCAACTGCTTCCTCTTTCTGTTCTTGGGTCAATGTACCAAAGGCCAAGCCTTTGATAGTGGCATAATCTGGCGCGGCCGTTGCTAAACTGGTTCCCACGCAAACGATGACCGAAAAAATAAACATAAAAATAGCCATGTGCGCAAAGTTGATGCTCGCAAATTCATAAGCAATGCCGGAAAGGTCGCTTTTTTGGATTTCCGCTGCAATACGTAATGCAGCTACCACCAATCCCGAAAACAGGGTTACGATGGCCGCTGTGGAGTTGACGCGCTTCCAGAGGATGCCCAATACGAACACTGCGGTAATGGGCGGTGCGATATACGACTGAACGCTTTGAAGATATTGGTAGAGCACACCTCCGCCGATTTTGTCCATAATGGGAATCCAAATTATCCCCAGTACCACGACCAAAGAGGTCGCGACCCGGCCGATGTTCAACAATCTTTTTTCGGGCGTATCAGGACGCAATTTTTTATAAATGTCCATGGTAAATATCGTGGAGCAGGAATTGAAGACCGAGGCCAGCGAACTCATTAGGGCGGCCATCAATCCTCCTGCAACTAGACCTTTCAATCCTGTTGGCAACAAGGTTTTTACCAGTATAGGAAACACTTCATCGGGCTTGTCATAGGTCAATACGCCCTGTTTGGCCAGCGCAAACGCGATGATACCGGGAATCAAAAAGATAAATATGGGTAGAATCTTAAGGTAGGCTCCGAAAATGGCACCACGCCTACCTATCTTTATATTCTGAGCGGCAAGCGTCCGCTGTACAATGTATTGGTCGGTACACCAATACCAGACGCCTACAATGGTGCCACCGAAAAGGAGTCCCGTCCAAGGAAACTCAGGGTCAGACATGGGCCGCCACATGTTAAAGTGTTCGGGGCCGACGGTTGCCCGCAGTTCTTCCCAACCGCCCACTTGTTCAAGGCCTAGGTAGGTAATGATAACGGAACCGGCGATGAGCACAACAGTTTGTAAAGTTTCGGTATAGATAACCGCCTTCATGCCCCCGACGATGGTATAGGCACCCGTGAACACAACGATACCTATAGCCCCGTACCAAAAGGGAATTCCCAGCAATTCGGAAACAACTATTCCGCCAGCATAAATGGTTACGGAAACTTTGGTGATGACGTACCCAACCAACGAAAAAACGGATAGGAACCATCGCGACCGGCTATCAAAACGTTTTTCGAGGAATTCGGGCATAGTAAAGACCTTGCTGCGCATGTAGAAGGGAAGAAACAGCCATCCTAATAATAGAACGATCCAGGCGTGGAGTTCGTAGTGCGCCATGGGCATGCCCGATTCCGCACCGGTACCCGCTAGGCCAACGACATGCTCGGAACCGATATTCGAGGCGAATATGGAAGCGCCGATCACGAACCAGCCCACGTTTCTTCCGGCTAAAAAATAATCCGCGGTGTCCTTGTTCTTTTGTAGGATGACCCAAAGGGCCACGCCGATCAAGGCTAGAAAATAGACACCCAGCACCACCCAGTCCAAGCGTTCAAGTACGGTTTCCATAAAGTATCGATTGGTTATTTCGGGGATAAATGTAGCTTTAATATCGATTTTTGGCAATAATTTGATAGAAGGATTCTTAAAATTACAAGTTAGGAATAGAACAAAGTGCGATATTCTTTATATATTGAGGGCTGTTTCAAAGAGACGTGAGATTTGAGACGTGAGGCATAAAATATTAGAGTCGAAATCTGTGATAATTAGATTTAAACTTTTGCTTTGTGTTACACGGATTAAGAACTTATGGCTTCGAGCGTTAAAAAAATATTTATATAAATCCAAGAAATACATAATATGAAAACAGACAAGACCAAATCCAGTACTCAAAAGAATCCACGAAGGGATTTCGTAAAGAATACAGCCCTTTTCACGGGTGGCGCCATGCTCTTGCCCAATTTGCACATGCAGGGCATGTTCAATGTGGCCAATGACAAAAAACTAAAGATAGCTCTGGTGGGTTGTGGTGGCCGGGGTACAGGTGCCGCGGTACAGGCTTTGAACGCGGACGAAAACTTGGAACTGGTCGCCATGGCCGATGCCTTTGAAGATCGGTTGAAAGACAGCTTGACCAATATCTCGAAAGAGATGGGCGAAACCAAAAAAGTGAACGTCAAGCCTGAAAACCAGTTCGTAGGTTTCGACGCGGCGCAAAAAGCCATCGATTTGGCCGATGTGGTCATTCTGGCAACGCCTCCCGGTTTCCGTCCCCAGCATTTTGAATATGCCGTCAACAATGGTAAGCACGTTTTTATGGAAAAACCCGTAGCCGTTGACGCGCCCGGCGTACGGAAAGTCCTAGCGGCCGCCAAAAAAGCGAAGGAAAACAAATTGAACGTAGTAGTAGGCCTCCAACGGCATTATCAAGATAGCTATCTGGCCGCCATGGAGAATCTGAAAAAGGACAGTATTGGCAAGATAGTATCCGGACAAGTATATTGGGACAGTGCAGGGGTATGGACGCGCGAACGACAGCCCGATCAGAGCGAACTGGAATATCAGATGCGCAATTGGTACTATTTCAACTGGTTGTGCGGCGATCATATCTTGGAACAGCACATCCACAATATCGATGTGGCCAACTGGTTTATAGGGGAATATCCCGTTTCCGCTCAAGGTATGGGCGGGCGTGAAGTCCGAAAGGGACCTGATCATGGAGAGATTTTCGATCACCATTTTGTGGAATATACCTATCCCAGTGGTGCCGTTATCGCTAGCCAGTGCCGTCATCAGCCGGAAACGATGAGCCGGGTGGCCGAGTTTTTTCAGGGTACCAAGGGCACGATATCCACAGAAGGCGACAACGCCACATTAAAGGATTGGAGCGGCAAGACCCTCTTCGAACACAGGGGCAAAGACGACCCTAATCCCTACGCGGTGGAGCATGTCAAACTTTTTGAATCCATCCGCAACGGTGGAGTCTTGGCGGATGCGGAAAACGGAGCCAAAAGTACAATGAGCGCCATCATTGGGAGAATGGCTACCTATTCGGGTAAAGTCATTAATTGGGACGAGGCTATGCAATCAAATCACGATCTCGCCCCCGACGACCTGACGTGGGATTCGCCCGCACCCGTACAACCCTTGGCGGACGGTACCTATAAGATTCCGGTACCGGGGCAGACGGTGGTTATTTAGAT